>QWCK01001566.1_pt1 | contig 32568 bp, 26 predicted proteins | sample 1972571 | NCBI WGS metagenome assembly QWCK01 (sample SAMN09866710, study PRJNA288562) | Human gut metagenome isolate term2_stool, whole genome shotgun sequencing... | isolation source: gut | host: Homo sapiens | place: USA: California | reverse complement strand
TGTCGTACCTGTTGGAATCGTCTTACCTTCTTTTTCTTTCACCGGAACTTCCACAGTGTCACCTGGCTTACCTGCTGCAGACGGATACTCTGGTTGGTATTTGTCTTTGTCTGGTTCGATGACCGTAATATCAAGGGTTTTTTCTACCTTATGTCCCGCTTTATCAACTGCACCAAATGTTACTGTCTTAGTATCATCCAATTGCGCCTTTTTGATAGTAACTTCTAATACTACCTTGGTAGCAGTTTTGGTTGTATACTTATATTCTACTCGAGTTGTAATAAAGGCTTTTTCAAATTTGGAAAGCAAATCCTTCAACTGCAACTCCACATCCTGATCATCAGTTGCTGTAACAGTAAATTTGATATCTTCACCTTTCTTGACAGTAATTTTATCTGGATTCACTGTCAAAGTCGGAGCTTGTGTATCCTTTTCAACTACTTTAACTGGGACATTGACAAACTCACGGCTTCCGTCTGGGTAACGAACAAGGGCTTGAGCCGTATAATCTCCGACACTATTTGTTTCAGGAACAGAAATTGCTTCAACAGTGTAACCCGATGGAAGCGGCTTAGTGCCTTCCTTATGTGTAATGTGTTTGCCAAGATCCTCAGCTGTAATCTTATGACCCTTTTGAACAGTCAAAAGATTCCCTACAGGTGAATATTCTTCACTCTGTGTCTTACCGAGTTTTGAACCCATGGCAGCATAAACATAGGCTTGCAAAGCGTTCTGCGCCAAACCTGCTTTGCCTGTCACAGCCATCACTCCGCTCTTTTCTGCTTCTTCTTTTGTCACGTTATCCCTCAAACGAACACGAACGTGATACTTGTAAGCGTAATCGTTACCGTTATCAATTGTCAACAACTGAGAGAATGATGCTTTGGGATAATTTCCTTTATCTTTGATAATACTGTTTAACTCAGCATTTTTCTCAAGCTGCTTTAACATTTGTTGACGTTGATTGTCAGTTGTAGGTCCTCCTCCCAACTCATATAAAGTATAACCTCCCCAATTACTCGGAGCTTGTTTTTGCCCAAAATCGTTATTAGGAATATCGAAAGTATCGCCAATTTGGTCAAAAGCACTTGGATTTTGTGAAAGGAAAGCCGTCTTACCGTCCTTGAGTCTATAACGAGTATATCTTCGTTGGGTAATCGTATCTGAATCGTATGCGCCGTTTTTCAGATGCATAATATCTCTCGGACCATAGAACCAAAAGGCATTTCGTGTTGAACCATTTAGTTTTTTCCCATCATTCTGGAAATAAACATCATAATCAATATACTTTTTGCCATTTTCTTCAACATACTTGGCTGTCATCATGGTCTTACCGATTGTACGGTACCCATTTTCTATCTCTGTATTACTACCAGCATGTTTATCTTCTGAGATGTAGTGCTTGATATTTTTCAGCGCACCGTCGTTAAATTCATTTGACCCAGTTCTCACATTTCCGAGTCGCGATCCCCACACATCTCCGCCGTCTTCTGCGACTGTTCGTGCACCGCCTCGGATTAGTTGATTGATATCAAGATTAGGAGTCTTAAGTTCATTATCTAGTGACGTATCTGAAGTTTTTTCTTTTTCCTTTTTCACCTCTTCTTTAGGAGTTTCAGTTTTAGGAATTTCAGTTTTAGGAGTTTCAGTAGTTGCAGTCGGCTGACTAGTAACATCCTGCCTTGTTGCTTTCGACTCTTTCGCCGGAATAACGTTTGCACTTACAGCTGTATCAGATGTTACTGTATCAGGCTCAGCAGCAGAAACCACCGCTTGTCCTCCTACCATAAATGCAATAGCTATACTCGCAGCACCAAACTTGAATTTCCTAATCGAAAATCGTTGCTTCCCCTGCGATATGTCATATTTTTTTCGGTTACCTTTAAACAAAATAACACGTCCTTTCTAGTGATTAATCTAATCCGTCATAGACTGACGGCACCTCTATTCTATCATTCACATAAACCAAACATTTCACACTTCTGATATATATGTAAATTTTTTTGTAGTTTTTGCAATTTTTTAGTATAATAGCATTATAGCATTATAAAAAATCAGTAGGAGGTATTTAGATTCACATGATTGATCGCACAGACATGAATATTGGACTGTTAAAATCTCTTTCAACTCTTCTTACAACTAAGTCGTTGACACAAATCAGTGTCAATGAGATTTGTAAAGAAACTGGACTAAGTAGACGGACCTTCTATAACTATTTTAGCTCGAAAGAAGATTTCTTAAAAAATTCTATCTTCATCTTTCTCGACGACGTCACCAAGATTCTCTACACTGACCTTTCCTTTAGTACCCCCGTCATTGTCGAAGTCCTGACTTATCTTCAAAAAAATCAAGATATCACGCGCGCGCTTGCTCTTCATTATCCAGATAATCTCCCCCTCATCAAAGAATATGTCGCAGATATTGCTCTCTGTTCTAAAAAGATAAACAAACAAAAACTAAAAGAAGCTTATCAACTACCTGAAAACTTCGCTCTAAACGTCTATGTTATCAGTATTATCAGCGTTGTCTTCGTCTGGATTCGTACCGGTTTCCACGAAAGCCCCGAAGAAATCGCTACATATATCAAAGCAGCCGTAAAACTCTAAAACCATACCTCCCCAAGCCAAGCCGCTAAAAACGGCTTTTTTGATTCCCTGATAATTAACACGAACACTCGGATTTTTGACAAAAATATGTTATAACGAAATCAAGTCTTAGATAAATTTATGATGAATTTACAAACCATATCGAGTATTGTGTGAACTACAAAGAATTAGGTTCGCACTCTATCTCCTCTATCACGCAGACTCAATTCAATTTTTTAATCTAAACTAATGATTAAACCTATGTTAATTTCCTTAGAATATCTTGAGTATACAATATAAGTACACAATAAAATAGGCTCCATAATATCCATAGGGGATTTACCCACTACAAATATTATAGAGCCTAATAAAACAGCACAACTACTCTAATGTATAGTAGTTATGCTGTTTTATTTAATCCACTTTGACAATCCATCCCTCTGGTGCTTCTACATCACCAAATTGGATACCCGTCAATTCATCGTAGAGTTTACGTGTAACAGGACCTACTTCTGTTTCACTATAGAAAACATGGAAATCATCGCCATGTTGGATCCCCCCAATTGGAGAAATGACCGCTGCTGTACCACAAGCACCTGCCTCTACAAAACGATCCAAATTATCGATTGGGACATCACCTTCAATCGGTGTTAGGCCCAAGCGGTGTTCTGCCAAGTAAAGTAAAGAGTACTTGGTAATAGATGGCAAGATGGATGGACTCAGTGGTGTAACAAATTCATTGTCTGCCGTGATTCCAAAGAAGTTGGCTGATCCGACTTCCTCAATCTTTGTATGTGTAGATGGGTCTAGGTAGATAACATCTGAGAAATGGCGTGATTTGGCCAACTTCCCTGGCAAAAGACTCGCAGCATAGTTTCCTCCAACCTTAGCCGCACCCGTACCATGTGGAGCTGCACGGTCGTATTCATCCTGAATCAAGAAGTTGGTTGGAACCAAACCACCTTTAAAGTAATTTCCAACTGGCATAGCAAAGATAGTGAAAATGTACTCTTCTGCTGGTTTTACCCCGATGATATCTCCGACACCAATCAAGAGAGGACGAAGATAAAGGGTTCCACCTGTTCCATATGGTGGGACGTATTCTTCATTTGCGCGGGCAACTGCTTTACAAGCTTCTACAAACATTTCTGTTGGAACTTGAGGCATCAAGAGACGGTCACAGGTACGTTGCAGACGCTTGGCATTTTCATCAGGGCGGAAAAGTTGAATACTACCATCCTTCGTACGATAGGCTTTCAATCCCTCAAATGCTTGCTGTCCATAGTGGAGACTTGGAGAAGACTCTGAAATATGCAAGGTTGCATCCTCTGTCAATCCTCCTTGATCCCATTGACCATTTTTGTAGTGAGCGATATAGCGATAAGGTAATTTCATATAAGAAAATCCAAGGTTTTCCCAATCAATTGCAACTGTCATGTGTTTCTCCTTTATACTATTCAAACTATGTGTTCTATTCTACACTTTTCTAGTAAAATTTCAAGTATTATTTGTAATTTTCTGAAAATTTTTTCAACACAAAAGAAATCAGCCCTCTGGACTGATTCTTTTTACGAATTTGTTTTGTCCTCTTTAAAGACTTCTTTGAGGTAAGCATCGAAAACTTCCTCATCTGAAATGGTATCTGAGATAAAACTTCCATTGCTAGTGCGTTCTGACAGGTTCAAGTCTTGCAAGCGACTCTCATAGATTGTTCCCTTGTTAGATTGGACAAGCAGCGTTTGGTCGTTTTCTTCCATTTCTGTACTAAAGAGATCACCTACAAGTCCTTGCTCTGCAACTGCTCCAGCCAAGAAGACACGATGCGGTTTGTTTTTCAACTCACGCAAGACTTGTAGACCTCGTTTGGCACGGCTGGTCGCTGGAATTTCCTCAATAGAAACACGTTTCAAGCTTCCACGTTGGGTCAAGAGGTAGCAGGATGAGGTGTTACAGATAAAGGCAGCCTGAAGCACATCATCTGCTTTCAGGTTCATAGCCTTGACGCCTGCAGCCTTGGCACCAACAACCGGAACCTCTTCGATATTGAAACGAAGGGCATAACCGTTTTGGCTAATCAAGAGTACATCATCCAGTTTAATTGGAGCCACCGCTATAATCTGGTCTGTCTCGTCTTTAAGTTTAGCGTACTTGACAGATTTAGACTTATAAGTTCTCCATGGAGAGAATTCTTTACGTTCTACACGCTTGATTTGACCAAGGCGAGTCGCTGCAAAATAAGTTGTCGCATCATCAAACTGATCCACTACTTCTGCATAAAGGATTTCTTCGTTAGTTTCAAAGTTTGTAATGGTCTGGCTCAGATGCTCTCCGATGTCCTTCCAGCGAATATCTGCTAATTCATGAATTGGACGATAGATAACATTTCCAAGAGTTGTGAACATCAAGAGGTGCTGGGTTGTCTTGGCAGATTGAACAAAGATCAAACGATCATCATCACGCTTGCCAATTTCTTCCAGAGTGGATGCCGCAAAGGAACGTGGGCTAGTACGCTTGATATAGCCTGCCTTAGTCACGCTGACATAGGTATCTTCCTCGGAAATCAAACTAGCTGTGTCAATCTCGATTACTTTTGCAGTATCTTCCAAAGTACTCAAACGTGGTGTCGCAAATTTCTTCTTGACCTCACGGAGTTCTTTCTTCATGAGATTGTACATAGTCCGTTCATCACCGATGATAGCCGCAAGCATGGCAATCTTTTCACGAAGTTCTGCTTCTTCTTCCTGCAAGACAACCACGTCTGTATTGGTCAAACGGTAAAGTTGCAAGGTAACGATGGCCTCAGCCTGCTCTTCTGTAAAATCATAGCTGACCTTGAGGTTTTCCTTGGCATCAGCCTTGTTCTCAGAAGCACGGATAAGGGCAATGACTTCGTCCAAAATCGAAATTACGCGAATTAAACCTTCAACGATATGGAGACGTTTCTCAGCCTTTTCCTTATCAAAGCGTGAACGAGCCAAAATCACTTCACGACGGTGGGCGATATAGCTAGACAAGATTGGCACAATCCCAACCTGACGAGGTGTGAAATTGTCAATCGCCACCATGTTAAAGTTGTAATTGATTTGTAGGTCGGTGTATTTGAAGAGATAGTTGAGTACGAGCTCGGTATTTGCATCTTTCTTAAGTTCAATAGCGATACGAAGACCGTCACGGTCAGACTCATCACGAACTTCGGCAATCCCCGCTACTTTGTTATTGACACGAACATCATCAATTTTCTTGACCAGATTGGCCTTATTGATTTCATAAGGAATCTCAGTGATAACGATTTGTTCCTTACCACCTTTTAGCTTTTCAATCTCCGTCTTGGAACGAACAACTACGCGTCCTTTCCCAGTTTCATAGGCCTTCTTGATTTCATCACGCCCTTGGATGATAGCCCCTGTAGGGAAGTCTGGACCAGGTAAGAATTCCATGAGCTTGTCCACCTTGGCTGTTGGGTGATCAATCATGTAAACCGTCGCATCAATGACCTCAGCCAAATTATGCGGTGGAATATCTGTGGCATAACCAGCCGAAATCCCAGTAGATCCATTGACCAAGAGGTTTGGAAAGGCTGCTGGCAAAACCGTCGGTTCTTTCTCGGTATCGTCAAAGTTCCAAGCAAAAGGAACTGTCTTTTTCTCGATATCCTGAAGAAGGTAACCAGCAATCTCAGACAAACGTGCCTCGGTATAACGCATAGCCGCAGGTGGATCCCCGTCCATGGAACCGTTATTACCGTGCATTTCAACCAGAATCTCACGGTTTTTCCAATCCTGAGACATACGAACCATGGCATCATAGATAGAAGAATCCCCGTGTGGGTGGAAATTCCCCATGATGTTCCCGACAGACTTAGCAGACTTGCGGTAGCTCTTATCAAAGGTATTGCCATCCTTATTCATCGAATAAAGAATACGACGCTGAACCGGCTTCAATCCATCACGAATGTCTGGCAAAGCCCGGTCTTGAATAATGTACTTGGAGTAGCGACCAAAGCGCTCTCCCATGATGTCCTCAAGGGACATGTTTTGAATGTTACTCATATAGGATACAAAGCCCGTAAAATGCAAAGTGAAAATAGGAAATTATTGCAGTGAGCGATGCTCACAAGGGAATTTATCTTTTTCACACAGCATTTAGGGCGTGTTCAACTCCTTTCAAAGAATGTAGAGTGGTTTTTACATTAAAATTGGTATTAAGAAAAATATTTTTAGATACTATTTAAGTCATTCACAAACACTTATTTAGATTAAGCAAAAGCATCTATTCCCTATGAATTGTTCTTTCTTCTTTGAAGTATGTACAAATATAGACAAGGTAAATAAGAAATTATAGCAGTTAATATCAGCAAGATATCAAATACAAACTTTTGCCCTCGAAATAGCTCCTCCCAATGCATTGTATTAAGATAATGAAAAATTAAACCGAATAAATAACAGAAACTTACAGGGAAGACTCTCCACTTGATTGATTTGTATAAATAATATAAGCGTATTGAGTGATAGAGCGTGGAAGAAATAAGCATAGTTAAACAAAAAGAAATTAGAAAGAAAGAAAATCTTAAAGCATCATCAAAAAGCTCTGTGCGATCTATTGAAATAAGCCAAATATTACACATCGTTATAATAATCGGGAAAAATAATCCATACACCCTTTTATGTAACTTATTTCTTTTGATAGCTAGAAATATAGAGGACACCAATACTAAAATTTGTACTCCTGGGAATCCCATAAAAAATGTAGCAAATACATAATCTAACATACTAGTTCAACCTCTCCTCAGCATACTGAATCATCTTCTCAGCTACTTCTTTATCGTAGTCAAATCCCATCTTTTGGGCAAGGATTTGAGCCTCTTGGTGGAAAAGTTCCATGGTAGCATATAAAGACTGAGTGATTTTATCTAAACTTGAGAAATCAAGCAGATTTGAGAATTCTTTCTCTTTCTCAGCAGGTAAATAGTTAAAGAGATATTTATAGTTCTTGCCAATATCAATCGTCCCCTTATCTGCTACAACTCGCCAAGCCAAGACCTTCAAGAGTTCTTGTTGACAAATTCCGTAGAGATGATCCGTGGCATAGATGGCTTGCTTGCGACAAATCCCTTTAACCACGTAAGCTGATACCCACCAAAATTCATTGCAGGCTTTTTCGAAATCTATCTGACTAGCTGGACTTGTCCAGTAACGCTCTGGACTTGTAGTATAGGACTCAAACAAGCCCTTCTCGTCTACTAAAACTGTATAACCAGCTTCGCTATCTACCCATTCTTGGATGTGGTCTTTTGGGCAAAGGGTTAGATCAATCCTATTGCCATCTTCAAAAAGCATGAGATAAAGTCGACGGTTTCCTAAGATATTATGCTGCTCAATCAGACGATTGCCAAACTGATCCAGCCAAGACAAGTCTGAAATTAGGTTTTCAAGATTATCAACAAGATAAACAACATCATAGTCTTGAAATTCATCTTTCGGAGCATGATCATTTGTTCTAGAACCCGATAAAGCAACAGCATCGACTTTTAAACTTTCAGCTATTTGTAAAATCAGATTCATCATTTCTGTTTCAGTTCTCATGGGAATACCTGCCTTTTTAGTGAAAACTCTTGATTCTGTAAAGGATATGTCTATAAAGAGGACTGACTGCTGGAACTTTTTCATTATCAAATTCTTTGACAAATTCCATGCCTAACTTTTGCATGACTTTTTGCGAAGGGAGATTGTGCAAGGATGTAAAAGAGTAAACTTCTGACAAGCCAGCTTGCTGGAAAGCGAAGTCTAGACAGGCTTGGGCAGCCTCCGTCTCATAACCACGATTCCAAAACTCTTTTCGCAAACGCCAGCCGATTTCTACAGCTTCTTTTCCAGCAAAAATCCGTAAATCCGAATGGTGCAGACCTACCAAGCCGATAAACTCCTGATTGTCTAAGTCACTCAGGGACAAACTTTTTACTTCATATACTTTTTTCATTTTTCTTTTTGAATATTTTTGTGCCAGTCTCTCCCATGAGACAGACAAACTGACTTTTTTTCTGTCAGTCACTTTTTTAAGAAGATATTTTGGGGGAAGTGAGGTACGCAAGGGTATTTGTTAGTCAGTTTCTTCCCAAAGTAAAGAATACTCGCTAATTAGTGATAGTTTTTCTAATAATAAAAGTTGTTTTTCTCGTGATAGACCACAGAAATATTCCATGAAATCTTGCTCAATAATTTCAACTTTATCAATAGGGATTAAGTTATAAAACCACTCATCATTCTGTAAAATATTTTTAAAAAATAGAGTAGAAACTAACGACATCTCCGAAGTCCAAGGATAATCATAATCACTAATACGCTCCTCATTATATTTTAGCCATGATTTAATCCCATAAGAAATAACAAATTGAACTTGGTTGTCTCTGTAATGTGTCATACCATACTTCTGTTTATGTGTTACAGCTTTTTTTACTCCCTGATATAATATACAGTAGACTTTTGACGGCGAATATTCAAATAAAAGATTTTTAATTTCTGTTTTTATAAGTTGCTTAGCCTTATTTTCATCTTTCTCGCTATACCCTGAAGAATATTCAAAATGAAATTCCTCCCTAAATTGATAGTCAAATAGTTTAAACAATTCTTTTTCAGCCAACTCTAACCACAGTTGATTTATTTCAGTCTCAGTAAATTTAAGATTTGTTAAAAACTTAAAATTTGAAAACCAGTGTTCATCTTTCTCTGAATAAACATTTTTTAAATTTTGAAAGGAGAAACGTACTCTTGTCTTATAAAACACATTTGGAAATTTTTCATTTGCAAATTTGGGGTCTTGTTTAATTTCTTTATTACTACAAAATGCAGTTGTAGAGCTTCTTGGGGATATTTCTAAAATATTCTTTTCTTTCAGAAAGTATATTTCATCAATGGGATAATTACCATCAAAAAACATTTGTGGTAATTTTTGATTTTTGATTTCCGAGAAAGAAGGAATATCAAATTCATCTTCACTAATATTAAATCCCTGTAAAATAGTTGATAAATATAGCTGCTCTCGTAGCCCAAACCCGGATATATATCGAATTTCTTCAAGAAAATAAGTGTCCTGTATTTTTCGACGCTTTTCTTTTGAACAATAATCACAAGAGCAGTCATCATCATTATTTTTATGCCCACAACTGAAGCATCTATTGTCTTGAACGAAATAGTTATCTAACTGGTCATTATTAACTAGCTTGTCATAATCCTTTTTTGTCGGTAGTTGGATGTATTTTTCTTCACCACATATCTCACAAATAAACGAAGTAGAAACTTTTGGAAATTCTTTTCTTAAATTAGATGCTATAGTATGAATAGAATATTTTTTAATAATTTCGTTAAGTTTTAAATTGTTTTGATAGTAATCAATAAGAATATTTTTTACTACCTCATCAGTAAATCCCGATAACACATCACCTTTTGTGCTATAGTCAATATTCCTCAAAAATTTAATCATAAATTTCTCCTCATTTACGGCTATCACTCTTAATCTTACTAAATCATTAAAACACTGTCGCTTCTTCCAGCGTAAACTTGACATTATCTTCAATCCACTTACGGCGTGGCTCGACCTTATCTCCCATGAGGACATTAACACGGCGTTCAGCGCGTGCTAGGTCTTCGATCGTAACGCGGATGAGAGTACGTGTCTCAGGATTCATGGTTGTTTCCCAGAGTTGGTCCGCATTCATCTCACCAAGACCTTTGTAGCGTTGGAGGGTTGCGCCTTTACCGAACTGCTTACGAAGTTCTTCTAGTTCTCCGTCCGTCCAAGCATAAGCTACCTCTTCTTTCTTGCCTTTGCCTTTGGACATCTTGTAAAGAGGCGGAAGGGCGATATAGACATGGCCTGCCTCAACTAGCGGACGCATGTAGCGGTAGAAGAATGTTAAAAGAAGAGTTTGGATATGGGCACCATCGGTATCGGCATCGGTCATGATAATGATCTTGTCGTAGTTGGCATCTTCAAGGGAGAAGTCTGCTCCAACCCCTGCCCCGATGGTGTAAATCATGGTATTGATTTCTTCATTTTTGAGGATATCCGCCATCTTGGCCTTGGCGGTATTGATAACCTTACCTCGAAGGGGCAAGATAGCCTGGAACTTACGATCACGACCTTGCTTGGCAGAACCGCCGGCAGAGTCCCCCTCAACCAGGTAGAGTTCGTTCTTTGCTGGATTTTTAGATTGGGCTGGGGTCAATTTTCCAGACAACAAGCCCTTGTCTTTTTTATTTTTCTTACCATTTCGGCTCTCATCACGTGCCTTACGGGCCGCCTCACGGGCATCACGCGCCTTGATAGCTTTCCTAATGAGATTTGAAGCCAGTTCTCCATTCTCCATGAGGAAAAAGGTCAACTTATCAGATACTATGCCATCCACAACAGGACGAGCTAGAGGGCTTCCAAGTTTGTCCTTGGTTTGTCCTTCAAACTGAAGATGCTCTTCAGGAACCAGAATAGAAAGAACGGCTGCTAATCCCTCACGATAATCTGAACCTTCTAGATTTTTATCTTTTTCCTTGAGAAGTCCCGTCTTACGCGCATAGTCATTCATAACCTTGGTAATGGCAGACTTGAGCCCCGTCTCATGCGTTCCGCCGTCCTTGGTACGAACGTTATTGACAAAGGATAGAATGTTATCTGAAAATCCATCATTGTACTGGAGGGCAACTTCCACTTGGAAACCATTATCTTCCCCTTCAAAGTACAGAACCGGCGTCAAGGTTTCCTTGTCTTCGTTCAAATAGGAAACAAAGTCCTGAACTCCATTTTCATAATGGTATTCAATCGCTTCATCTATTCGTTTGTCTGTCAGAGACAAGGTCACATTTTTTAAGAGAAAGGCTGACTCATTGAGTCGTTCTGAAATAGTATTGTACTTAAAGTCAGTCGTAGAAAAAATCGTTGCGTCAGGCATGAAGGTAACCTTGGTACCTGTCTTAGATTTGGGTGCTGTACCAATTTTCTTCAAGGTTGTGACGGGTTTCCCGCCATTTTCAAAACGTTGCTTGTAGACTGTACCATCACGGGTGATTTCAACTTCCAGCCAACTTGATAGGGCATTAACAACAGAAGACCCCACCCCGTGGAGACCTCCAGATGTCTTATAACCCCCTTGACCGAATTTCCCTCCGGCGTGAAGAATAGTAAAGATAACCTCAACAGTTGGAATTCCCATGGCATGCATACCAGTCGGCATCCCACGACCGTGGTCCTCTACTGTTAGACCTCCGTCTTTATTGATAGTCACATCAATGCGGTCACCAAAGCCAGACAAGGCCTCATCGACTGCATTGTCCACTATTTCCCAGACTAGGTGATGGAGACCCGCACCGTCGGTCGAACCAATATACATCCCCGGACGTTTACGGACCGCATCCAATCCTTCTAGCACCTGAATGGCGTCATCATTGTAGTTATTAATATTGATTTCCTTTTTTGACACAAGGAACCTCCTATTTGTTCATCTTTTCTATTTTACAGGTTTTCTAGGAATTTTGCAAAGTTTTTCCCGTTCAGCTGTCACAATTTTAAAGGATATTCTCATCATTTCTACACTATTTCATGGTATAATAGGTCTATGATGACATTTGTATTATTAATACTAGCTTATTTGCTAGGTTCGATTCCGTCTGGTCTATGGATTGGACAAGTTTTTTTTCAAACAAATCTGCGCGAACACGGTTCTGGAAATACTGGAACGACCAATACTTTCCGAATTTTGGGAAAGAAAGCGGGTATGGCAACTTTTGTGATTGACTTCTTTAAAGGAACCTTGGCCACTCTTCTTCCTCTTCTTTTCCACCTACAAGGTGTATCACCTCTTGTTTTTGGACTTTTGGCCGTCATTGGACATACCTTCCCTATCTTTGCAGGATTTAAGGGGGGCAAGGCTGTCGCAACCAGTGCTGGAGTGATTTTCGGATTTGCGCCTGTTTTTTGTCTCTACCTTGCGGTTGTTTTCTTTGGAAGTCTCTATCTAGGTAGTATGATTTCACTGTCTAGCGTTACTGCTTCTATCGCAGCCGTTATCGGAGTTCTCCTATTTCCACTATTTGGTTTTATCCTAAACAGCTATGACCCCCTCTTCATTTTGATTATCCTAGCACTTGCTAGCTTGATTGTCATTCGTCACAAGGATAATATCACACGTATCAAAAATAAAACTGAAAATCTTGTCCCTTGGGGATTGAACCTAACCCATCAACATCCTAACAAATAAAACGCCAGTTTGAACTGACGTTTTTTTGTATGCTTATTTTGACTTGATGTAGTTGATACCGTCTGCCTTAGGTGCAACTGCTTTTCCAAAGAAGGCTGCCAAGACAAGGATGGTCAAGACATAAGGTGCGATTTGAAGGTAAACCGCTGGCACTCCTTGTAGGAAAGGTAATTGAGAACCGATAACGGCCAAACTTTGTGAAAGTCCGAAGAAGAGACTAGAAAGCATCGCACCGATTGGGTTCCATTTACCAAAGATCATTGCCGCAAGAGCGATAAATCCAGGACCGACAATAGTTGTCACTGAGAAGTTGACAGAAATGGATTGAGCATAAATCGCTCCCCCAATCCCACCTAGGAAACCTGAAATGATAACCCCTAAATATCTCATCTTGTAGACATTGATTCCCAATGTGTCCGCTGCTTGAGGATGTTCACCTACAGAGCGGAGACGAAGACCAAAGCGTGTCTTAAAGAGAATAAACCAAGCAAAGAATGAGAAAGCAATCGCGATATAACCTAGTAGACTGGTAGACTTGAAGAAGATATCTCCAATCACTGGGATATCAGCCAAAACTGGGAAATCAAAACGTCCAAAAGTCTGGCTTAAGTTATCTGTTTGCCCTTTGTTATAAAGAACTTTAACCAAGAAAACTGCTAAGGCAGGAGCCATCAAGTTCAATACTGTACCACTGACAACATGGTCCGCACGGAAATGAACTGTAGCGACTGCATGGATGAGGGAGAAAATAGCTCCCACGACACCAGCAACTAACAAGGAAATCCAAGGAGTCGCTGCTCCAAGTTGTTCTGCAAACTCAAGGTTAAAGACAACCCCAGAAAAGGCTCCCATAACCATAATTCCTTCAAGACCGACGTTAACGACACCACCACGTTCAGAGAAGACTCCTCCGATACTCGTAAAAATAAGTGGTGCTGAGTAAATCAGCATAGAAGAGACCAAGAGGGTGAGTAATGTTGTAATAGACATCCTTACTTACCTCCTTTAACTTGTTTTTTGGGTTTGACAAAATGTTCGATAATATAGTGAACACTGACAAAGAAGATAATGGACGCTGTTACAATGCTGACAAGCTCAGACGGAACTTGCGCAGCGTTCATACCCGGTGCTCCTACTTGCAAAACTCCAAATAAGAAGGCTGCAAAGAGAATTCCAATTGGTGAGTTTCCAGCAAGCAAACTAACTGCCATCCCGTTAAATCCGATAGCTAATGATGATCCCTGAACGTAAACGTTTTGGAAAGTTCCTAGACCTTCGACAGCTCCACCAAGACCAGCCAAGGCACCAGAGATAATCATTGATAGAATGATTGTACGTTTTGCTGAAATACCAGCGTACTCTGAAGCATGGGGATTAAGACCAACTGCACGAATTTCAAAACCGAGAGTCGTTTTCTTGAGCAAGAACCAAATCACGCCAACAGCAATGATGGCAAAGAAGATACCGATATTCATACGAGAATTGCCAGTCAACTCAGATAACCATGGTGTCTGATAAGTGGCATTGGCACTCACACGAATCGTTGAGTCCGTGCTTTGCATAAAGTCTTTCGGAAAAGAATGAATAAAGGCGTTCCCTACATACAAAACAATGTAGTTCATCATGATGGTTACAATAACCTCTGATGTACCTAAATAGGCTCTGAGAATACCTGGAATAGCACCTACAATCCCACCTGCAATCAAAGCAATTACTACGGTAGCTAAAATCAACATTGGGCGTGGCATATCCGGATGCGACAAAGCAAACCAACCACTAAGAATCCAACCCGCTAGTGCCTGACCAGGAAGTCCAACGTTAAAGAAACCTGCACGGCTGGCAACTGCAAACCCCAGACCAATCAAGACAAGAGGACCCATGGCACGGAAAATCTCACCAATTCCACGAAGACTACCAAAAGCTGTATAGAACAACTCCTCATAACCCCAGATAGCATCATATCCGAAAATCCACATGACGATGGCTCCGAGCAAGATTCCTAAGAATACGGAAATCAAGGGAACCGAAATTTGTTGTAACTTTTTAGACATCATCCTTCTCCTTTCCCAAGTTTCCACCTGCCATCAAGATACCAAGTTCTTGTTTGTTAGTCGTTTCTGGCGACACAATACCTTGAATCTTCCCATCATGAATAACAGCAATTCGATCTGAGACATTTAAAATCTCATCCAATTCAAAGCTGACAACAAGCACAGCTTTCCCGTTATTACGTTCTTCAATCAAACGTTTGTGGATATATTCAATGGCACCGACATCCAAACCACGAGTTGGTTGGCTGACGATAAGGAGATCAGGATCACGATCAATCTCACGAGCGATAATCGCTTTTTGTTGATTTCCTCCTGAAAGAGCTGCTGCTGGAACAAACTCGCTCGCCGCACGGACGTCAAATTCTTCCATCAATTTCTTGGCATGTGAAGTGATATTGGCATAGTTTAAGATACCATTCTTGCTGAGTGGCTCTTTGTAGTAGGTTTGAAGAGCGATATTTTCTGAAATCATCATATCCAAAATCAAACCATCACGGTGGCGGTCTTCAGGAACGTGTCCCACGCTTAGTTCCGTAATTTGTCGAGGGTGCATCCCTACGATTGATTTGCCTTTTAATTCAATACTACCAGACTCAACCTTACGAAGACCCGTAATGGCTTGAATGAGTTCAGATTGGCCATTGCCATCAATACCTGCAATACCGACAATTTCACCAGCACGAACATCCAAAGAAAGATTCTTCACAGCTGGTACACCGCGGTTTTCATTGACAACCAAGTCTTTGATAGACAATACCACTTCTTTTGGTTGTGGTGCCTGTTTCTCCGTTTTGAAGGAGACAGAACGTCCTACCATCATCTCTGCCAAGTCTGCATTGGTTGCTCCTGCAATCTCAACCGTCTGGATTGATTTTCCACGACGGATAACCGTCACTCGATTGGATACCGCACGAATTTCATCCAGTTTATGAGTAATCAAAATAATGGATTTTCCTTCTTTGACAAGGTTTTTCATGATAGCCATCAACTCATCAATCTCTGAAGGAGTCAATACGGCTGTTGGTTCGTCAAAGATGAGGATATCAGCACCACGATAAAGTGTCTTCAAGATTTCTACACGTTGTTGAGCACCAACGGAAATATCTGCCACCTTGGCAGCAGGATTCACTGCCAAACCATAACGTTCAGAAAGAGCCTTGATTTCTTTAGTAGCTTCAGCTATATCTAGAACACCATTTTTAGTGATTTCACTCCCCAAAATGATATTTTCAGCTACTGTAAAAGCCTCAACCAACATAAAATGTTGGTGAACCATCCCAATTCCTAGACTAGCAGCTTTAGAAGGTGAATCTAGTTTGACAACTTGACCATTCACCGCAATTTCACCACTAGTTGGCTCGAGAAGTCCTGCCAGCATATTCATCAGAGTGGATTTACCCGCTCCATTTTCTCCTAAAAGTGCATGGATTTCACCTTGTCGCAGTTGCAAGTTGATCTTGTCGTTTGCTACAAATTCACCAAACACCTTGGTAATATCCCGCATCTCAATGACATTTTCGTGTGCCATATGCTTTTCCTTTCCGAGGTTTATTTTGTTTCAATAAAACCTGCTAATCGTGTTAACAAGTTCTATTGAGACAAAAATTGCCTCAATTCTTAAAGAAGCGACTGATGGTCGCTTCCTAAGAAATGACTTTTATCCATTATTTTTCAGGAACTTTTACGCTTCCGTCAAGGATTTTAGCTTTTGCGTCTTCAACAGCTTTTTTACCTTCTTCTGAAAGGTTTGTCACTGCCAAGTCAACCCCTTTATCTTTCAATGAGTAGACAATAACTTGTCCGCCAGGGAATTCACCTTTTTCTGCCTTGTTAGCAATATCTTTTACAGTTGTACCAACTTGTTTCAATGTAGATACAAGAACGAAGTTTGATTCTTTACCATCTTTAGAAGTGTATTTACCTTCTGCTGCTTGGTCACGGTCTACACCAATAACCCAAACTTTTTCGTCTTCATTTTTGCTTTCGTTCAAAGATTTTGCTTCAGCAAAGACACCAGCACCTGTACCACCAGCTGCTTGGTAGACAACGTCTGCACCTGCAGCGTATTGAGCTGCTGCAATTGTCTTACCTTTGGCAGCATCACCAAATGAACCAGCGTAGTCAACTTGTACTTTGATAGATGGGTCTACTGACTCAACACCAGCTTTAAATCCAGCAGCGAAACGTGAAATAACTTCAGATTCGATACCACCTACAAAACCAACTTGTTTTGTTTTAGTTGTTTTAGCTGCTGCAACACCAGCAAGGTAAGCTGCTTCGTTATCCGCAAATGTTACGCTCGCAACATTCTTTTGATCTTTGATCACATCATCAATCAAGACATAGTTTAAGTCAGAGTGGTCTTTTGCTGCCTCTTCAACTGCATTGTGAAGTGCAAAACCAACACCGAAGATCAGGTTGTAACTTCCAGCCGCTTGTTGCAAGTTGTTAGCATAGTCTGCTTCACTTGTTGATTGGAAATAAGTAAAGCCTTTATCTTTAGAAAGATTGTGTTCTTTACCCCAGTCTTGCAAACCTTCCCAAGCTGATTGGTTAAATGATTTGTCATCAACACCACCAGTATCTGTTACGATCGCTGCTTTGGTCTTCATTTCAGATGAAGATGAAGCTGCGTTACGAGAAGAGCGGTTACCACATGCAGCAAGTCCAACTGCTACTGCAACTAGACCAAGGCCTAGCCATTGTTTCTTGTTCATTACTGAACCTCCTAAATAAGATGTGCAACGATGTTGCAAGTATGGATTGTTTGGTCACACAGACCACAGCCACTACAAGAGTGGCCCAGACTAGTTTAAGTCTGTAAAAGAGTATGGAAGTAACTCCCCGACCGTCATCTCGACCGTCGATTTATCTTTTGCGACAAGTGTCACTTTTAGATCTTTTTCAAAAAATTCAGCCATCACTTGGCGGCAAGCACCACATGGCGAGATAGGTTTTTCAGTTTGTCCGTAGACAATCAATTCTGAAAACTCCCGTTGCCCCTCCGAAACTGCTTTAAAAATAGCAGTACGTTCTCCACAATTAGTCAAGGGATAGCTAGCATTCTCGATATTCACACCCGTATAAATACTACCATCCTTGGCTACTAAAACAGCTCCAATGGGAAAGTGAGAATAAGGGACATAGGCTTGTTTGCTGGTTTCAATTGCTAGTTCAATCAACTCAGTAGTCGCCATCTGCTAATTCTCCTTTTAAAATCGCAACGCCAGCAGATGTTCCGATACGGGTAGCGCCTGCTTCCACAAAAGCGACAGCATCTGCATATGAACGAGCTCCACCAGCCGCCTTAACACCCATATCTGGCCCGACTGTTTTACGCATCAACTGAACATCCTCTATAGTGGCACCACCAGTTGAAAATCCAGTTGATGTTTTGACAAAGTCAGCGCCTGCTTTCTGGGATAATTGGCAGGCCACAACCTTTTCATCGTCTGTCAACAAGCAAGCTTCGATAATGACCTTAACCAGCTTGTCACCACTTGCTTCTACGACAGCACGGATGTCCGATTCAACCAAATACAGATTGCCTGATTTGAGGGCACCAACATTGATAACCATATCAATCTCATCTGCACCGTTTTGGACAGCTTCTTTTGTTTCAAAAGCTTTCACAGCTGAAGTTGTTGCTCCCAAAGGAAAACCTACTACTGTACAAACCTTTACATCTGAGCCTTCAAGCCCTGTTTTCGCATGTTTAACCCATGTAGGATTAACACAAACGCTGGCAAAATCATACTCACGCGCTTCAGATAGCAAACGATCAATTTGTTCTTGGCTTGCATCTTGCTTTAAAAGCGTATGATCGATATATTTATTTAACTTCATATTCGGATTTCTCTCCTTTTCATGAGATGATTTCAATTATTTCCTGCAAACGTTTCACTCTATCATTTATTTTAACATATTTTTGGAATTCTGTAACTAGTTGAGGGGAAATTTTTCCATTTGTATAAACTTTTGCGACAATTTCTCCCTTTTGAACGGAGTCACCGACCTTCTTCTCAAAAACGATTCCAGTTTCATAGTCTAAATCATCAGACTTGACTGCGCGACCAGCTCCCAATCTCATAGCATAGAGACCAAATTCCATCGCTGGAAGGGCTGAAATGACACCTGACTCTTGAGCCGGGATATCTACTACATGCGCCACCTTGACGGGGCGATAGAGATCTTCTAAATCACCACCTTGAGCTGCTACCATTTCTTCAAACTTAGCCAGCGCTTGGCCATTTTCAAGGTGTTGACGGACTTCTTCAACCGTCTTCTCGACATTTGCCAAACCAAGCATAATCTGAGCTAGTTCACAAATAAAGTGACCGATATCTTCTCGGCCTTTTCCTTGAAGAATTTCAATTGCTTCTAGGATTTCGAGACGATTGCCAATGGCTCGTCCCAAGGGTTGACTCATATCGGTAATAACCGCTACTGTCTTTCGACCAACAGCCTTACCTAAATCGACCATGGTTTGAGCCAATTCCCGCGCCTCATCGACAGTTTTCATGAAGGCACCCTCACCAACAGTCACATCTAGCAAAATAGCATCCGCCCCAGCAGCAATTTTCTTGCTCATGACAGAACTAGCAATCAAAGGAATCGTGTCAACAGTCGCCGTCACATCACGGAGGGCATAGAGAAGTTTGTCTGCTTTAACCAGCTGATCTGACTGCCCAATGACAGATACACCAATGTCCTGTACCTGACGAATGAAATCTTCTTGACTGCGCTCCACTTGGTAACCCTTGATTGCTTCCAACTTATCTAGGGTTCCGCCAGTATGCCCTAGTCCACGACCACTCATTTTTGCCACAGGCACACCAAAGCTAGCAACAAGGGGAGCTAAAATCAAGGTCACCTTATCCCCAACTCCACCCGTAGAATGCTTGTCAACTTTAACCCCCTCAATGGCTGACAAGTCAAACTCTTGACCTGTCTTGACCATATTCATCGTCAGGTCAGAAATCTCTCGTGTGGTCATTCCTTTAAAATAAACAGCCATAGCAAAGGCAGACATCTGATAGTCTGGAACAGTTCCCGCTACATAGCCTTCTACTAGCCATTTGATTTCATTTGAAGTCAGTTCTTGGCCATCTCGTTTCTTTTGAATTAAATCAACTGCTCTCATGCTTTCACACTTCTAAGGATATAATATCCCTTGTCTTTCTTTACAATTTCACAATTCCCAAAAACATCTTCCATCTTGCTTTTGGCGCTTGGAGCACCTTGCTTTTTCTGAATGACAATGGTTAAATCACCTCCGTCTTCTAGAAAATCCCTGCTCTTTTCGATAATCTCATGAACAACTTGTTTGCCCGCTCGAATGGGCGGATTGGAAATAACATGGTCAAATTTCCCTTCAACTTGTTCATAGATATTGGATTGGAAAATCTCCGCTTCAACCTTATTTCGTTCAGCATTTTGACGCGCTAAGTCCAGAGCGCGATTATTAATATCTACCATGGTTGCTTGAACTCCATAAGCCTTGACCAATGACAAACCCAATGGCCCGTATCCACAGCCTACATCAAGGACCGTTTCTCCTTTGTTAACCTCCAAACACTTCAATAAAAGTTGACTCCCAAAGTCAACCATTTTCTTGCTAAAAACACCCGCATCTGTTAAAAAGGTCATTTTTTCTCCCAACAACTCCACTCTCAACTCATGAATGTCGTGAGCAGCATCAGGATTTTCTGCATAATACATTTTACTCATAAAACTATTTTACCATAATTGGACTTGAATTGTAAATCGTTTACAAATTGATGATAAAACGAAAAAGACTGAAGAAAGCTAGTAAGTAAAACCTTTTCTTCAATCTCTTTCAATGATTAGAAATACATTACAATCTATCGGGAACTACAAATTATCATTGTCAGGAAAAAACAGTTCGTCTGTAATCAGGCGCATTTTTATTACCATTTCTTAACCTTAAAATACTTTATTATCAACAAGATTCCCAATATGATGTTTAGATAAAAGCCCAACTGATAAGTTTGTGTCAAGATTTCCAAACTTGTCCAAAGTCGTATCAAATCTTCTAGCGACATGCGGAATAAATAACCTTCTGTAGCAATCCACAAAATCAAAAATAGATAACTACCAGCAGCAAGCCATTTCGTCCACTGCTTTTTTACTAACCAAGCAATCAAGAGTGAACAGATAAAGATAACTGTTACAAGAAGATGATCTATTAAGAAGGTAAAACCGTAATAAGTTTCTACAAAGCGTCTCCCATTATCCGCATCCGCATTCGCTCCCCTTATAAAAGGTAGTGCAAAACTTAAAATAAAACAGAGTTCCAATATGTAACATCTCAAGATTTTCATTGTGTGCCTCCTATAAGTTGCGAACTAAAAAAGCCCACTTTTAATAACTGATAGGTCTTCAGAAACAATTCCCTATCTCATCATTAAATTATTCAACCTCCATCTACCTCTATTATACGATATTGACTTACTACCATCAAGAAACCGCTTTATCTTTTTAGCTTTTTATGGTATGATAAACAAAATATCTAGGGGAAAACAAATGACCAACGAATTTTTACATTTTGAAAAAATCAGTCGCCAGACTTGGCAATCATTGCATCGCAAAACAACCCCTCCCTTGACAGAGGAAGAGTTAGAATCCATCAAGAGTTTCAATGACCAGATTAGTCTGCAGGACGTAACAGACGTCTATCTTCCCCTTGTCCATCTTATCCATATTTACAAGCGCACTAAGGATGATTTGGCATTTTCAAAAGGAATTTTTCTTCAACGCGAAAGTAAATCTCAGCCTTTTATCATTGGGGTTTCTGGAAGTGTTGCTGTGGGGAAATCGACTACTAGTCGCTTACTTCAGATTCTTTTATCACGCACGCTCCCAGATGCTACTGTAGAATTGGTGACAACTGACGGTTTTCTCTATCCCAATCAAACCTTGATGGACCAAGATATCTTAAATCGCAAAGGTTTTCCTGAAAGTTATGATATGGAAACTTTGCTGAATTTTCTTGATCGTCTAAAGAATGGGCAAGATGTCGATATTCCTGTCTATTCTCATGAAGTGTATGACATCGTTCCTGGAGAGAAACAACGTGTCAAAGCTGCTGATTTTGTCATTGTCGAAGGCATCAATGTCTTTCAAAACCCTCAAAATGAGCGCCTTTACATCACTGATTTCTTTGATTTCTCCATCTATGTGGATGCTGCTGTCGAGGACATTGAAAGCTGGTATCTGGATCGTTTCTTAAAGCTGCTCAGCTTTGCCCAAAATGATCCCAACAGCTACTACCACCGTTTTACGCAAATGCCAATTGGAGAAGTTGAATCCTTTGCTCATCAGGTTTGGACCAGCATTAATCTCACAAATTTACAAAACTATATCGAACCGACAAGGAATCGCGCCGAGGTCATTCTCCACAAGACTAAAAACCATGAAATCGATGAAATTTACCTAAAAAAATAATTTTCCCTTGTCAAAACCTAAGTTTTCATATATAATGGTATAGTTAGTAAATATGGAGGTAAGAACATTGGCAAATATTAAATCAGCTATCAAACGCGCTGAATTGAACGTTAAACAAAACGAAAAAAACTCAGCTCAAAAATCAGCTATGCGTACTGCTATCAAAGCTTTCGAAGCAAACCCTTCTGAAGAACTTTTCCGTGCTGCTAGCTCAGCTATCGACAAAGCAGAAACTAAAGGTTTGATTCATAAAAACAAAGCAAGCCGCGATAAAGCTCGTCTTTCAGCTAAACTTGCTAAATAAGAAACAGTCCATAGAGGCTGTTTTTTTGTCCTCTAATCAGAAAAGGTAGAAAATGAAAATCGCAATCATAGGATATTCTGGAGCAGGCAAGTCAACTCTAGCTGAAAAGTTGTCAAACTACTACTCCATCCCCAAACTGCATATGGATACACTCCAATTTCAACCTGGTTGGCAAGACAGTGACCGCGAATGGATGCTGGACGAGATGAAAAACTTTCTCACAAAGCACGAAGCTTGGGTCATCGACGGCAACTACTCTTGGTGTTGCTATGAAGAAAGAATGCAGGAAGCTGACCAAATCATCTTTCTCAATTTTTCACCATGGACTTGTCTCTTTCGAGCATTTAAACGGTATCTCACTTACCGAGGCAAGGTCCGAGAAAGCATGGCTGCAGGTTGCCCTGAACGCTTTGACTGGGACTTTATCAGATGGATTCTCTGGGATGGGCGGACAAAGAATGCTAAAGAACGTTATCAACGGGTTCAAGAAAACTACCCAGAGAAAGTAATTGTCCTCAAGTCGCAAAAGGAGATGGATCAGTTCTTAGAAAATCTCGCATATAACAAGAAAAACCAACGTGCCTAACGTTGGTTTTTTGCTATTAGCCAATCACACTTCCATTTGGTACAGCTGGATCCACTGTGAGAAGGGTTAATTTGCCATCATGTTCAGCTGAGAGGATCATTCCTTGGCTGACATATTTTTTCATCATCTTGCGTGGTTTGAGGTTGGCAACGATTTGGACTTTCTTGCCGACCAATTCTTGTTCGTTTGGGTAGTATTTGGCAATTCCTGAGAGGATTTGACGGTCTTCGCCATCACCTGCATCGAGGCGGAATTGGAGCAACTTGTCAGAACCTTCTACTTTAGACACTTCTTTGACCTCTGCAACACGGATTTCGACCTTATCAAAGTCTTCAAACTTGATTTCATCCTTGTTGAGTTTGAGTTCAACTTCATCTGGATTCCATTCTTTTTCGACGGCTGGTTTGTTGCCTTCCATTTGTTCCTTGATATAGGCAATCTCTTCTTCCATGTCCAGACGTGGGAAGATCGGTGTTCCTTTGGGAACAACAGTCACACCAGCAGGGAAGTCAGGCAAGTTCAAGTTTTCAAGGCTCACCACTTCTTCCAAGCCAAGTTGAGTCATGACCGCGCGACTAGTTTCCATCATAAAGGGCTCAATCATGTGAGCTACGACACGAAGGCTGGCTGCCAAGTGACTCATGACACTTGCCAATTGGTCACGAAGGGCTTCATCCTTAGACAAGACCCATGGGGCTGTCTCATCGATGTATTTGTTGGTACGTGAGATAAGAGTCCATACTGCTTCAAGGGCACGTGGGTAGTCAACTGCTTCCATGTGTGTATGGTAGTCAGAGATAGATTGCTCTGCTACTTGAGCAAGAGCATTGTCAAAGTCTGTCACACCTTCTACGTAGGCAGGGATTTGCCCATCAAAGTACTTGTTAATCATGGAAACCGTACGGTTGAGGAGGTTTCCAAGGTCATTGGCTAGTTCATAGTTGATACGGCCGACGTAGTCTTCTGGAGTAAAGGTTCCGTCTGAACCGACTGGAAGGCTACGCATGAGGTAGTAACGAAGTGGATCCAGTCCATAGCGCTCTACTAGCATTTCAGGGTAAACGACATTCCCTTTAGACTTAGACATCTTGCCGTCTTTCATGACAAACCAACCATGGGCAATCAAGCGGTCAGGCAATTTCATATCCAACATCATGAGAAGGATTGGCCAGTAGATGGAGTGGAAACGAAGGATGTCTTTTCCGACCATGTGGAAGACCGTTCCATTCCAGAATTTATCATAGTTAGCATGATCGTCTTGACCGTAACCAAGAGCAGTCGCATAGTTAAGAAGGGCATCAATCCAAACGTAGACAACGTGTTTTGGATTGGAAGGGACTGGCACACCCCAGGTAAAGGTTGTACGAGAAACCGCTAAGTCTTCCAAACCTGGCTCGATGAAGTTACGCAACATTTCATTGAGGCGACCATCTGGAGTGATGAAGTCAGGGTGCGATTTGAAAAATTCTACCAAGCGGTCTTGGTATTTGCTGAGGCGAAGGAAGTAAGACTCTTCTGAAACCCATTCAACCTCGTGACCTGATGGAGCAATACCGCCCGTTACATTTCCAGCTTCATCACGGAAAACTTCCGCAAGCTGGCTTTCTGTAAAGAATTCCTCATCTGAGACTGAATACCAGCCAGAGTATTCACCCAAGTAGATATCATCTTGGGCAAGCAAGCGTTCAAAGACCTGAGCCACTACTTTTTCATGGTAGTCATCCGTCGTACGGATGAATTTATCGTATGAGATATCAAGTAATTGCCAGAGTTCTTTGACACCAACTGCCATCCCATCAACATAGGCTTGAGGTGTGATGCCAGCTTCTTCCGCTTTTTGCTGGATTTTCTGACCATGCTCGTCAAGACCTGTCAGATAAAAGACATCGTAGCCCATGAGGCGTTTGTAGCGAGCTAGGACATCACAAGCGATGGTTGTGTAGGCAGAACCGATATGAAGTTTACCAGATGGATAGTAAATCGGTGTTGTAATATAAAAATTCTTTTCAGACATAATTTTTCCTTTCCAGGCAAATGAAACCTGATTTTCTAACACTTCATTATATCATATTTTCGGTGATTTTCGATAGGAAAATTCATACAAAAACAAGACAGACAAATATCCATCTTGTTTTTTCTGCTCTATATCTTATTCATAACGAAGGGCTTCAATCGGATCAAGCTTAGACGCTTTATTGGCTGGCAAGACTCCGAAAATCATCCCAACACTGGCTGACACAGCCAAGCTAAAGAGAGCGATTGGGAGGGAAACCCCAACTTCAATACCTGCAATCATGTTTTGAAGCAATACTCCAGCTAACATGGTCATTCCAGCAGCAATCCCAAGACCGATGACACCACCTAGCAAGGTCAAGATCATGGATTCAATCAAAAACTGTACCAAGATATTAGCCCGAGTAGCTCCGAGAGCTTTCCGCAGACCAATCTCACGCGTGCGTTCTGTCACCGAAACCAGCATGATATTCATAACACCAGTTCCCCCGACAAAGAGAGAGATTCCTGCGATGGCACTGATAATAGTGGTCATAAAACCAAATAGTTGTTGTACCTCTTGGAAGGCGGCAGTTGCGTCCGCAACTTGGTACTCCCCTTGCTGAAGACCTGCAATCTCAGTCAGTTTTCGAGCCAACTCCGGACCCAAGGTCTGCGTTAGACTAGTATCATTGACACGAAAGACGATGTTCGAGATTTCATCAGTATTAAAATTGGCTGCGAGAGAGATATTAGTCGTAATTGGAAGACCACCAATCCCAAAGGCTTTAGCAGTTTTGGCTTCATTGCTAGTATAAACGCCAATCACACGGTAACTAAATTCATTAACAGAGATGATTTGATTAACCGCAGCTTCGGGACTATCAAACAAACTCTTGGCTAGTTCTTCGTCCAGCAAAATCACACTGGCAAATTCCTTGTAGTCTTGCGGTCTTAGACTTCTACCCGCAACGATTTCATTTTCAACTGCGTTCATGTAGGTGCTATTTCCGCCTGTCAGAGTCGCTCGTTCAACCTTCTTATCCTTATAAGATAGGGTAACGTTGGTCGAGTTAGTGACATAGTAACTGTCTACTCCTTTGAGTTTAGCAGCCTCCTTGACCCAAGACTCCAGTGGTTTTGGTGGTTCAACATGAACATCCTCTTCTTTCCCGCTGACTGTCAAAGCGGATTGTTTCTGCGTAAAGGAGCCGTCCTTGCTTTTAATAGGAGAGAAAAAGACATGGATATCCTTCTGTGATTTGGTCATATTTTTATTAACCTGACGAGACATGGAGTCTCCCAGTGCCATGATGACGACGACAGACGACACTCCGATGATAATCCCAATCATGGTGAGGAAGGAACGCATCTTGTGGGCCATGATAGATGAAAAGGCAAATTTCAGATTCTGCATCTAGTTTTCCTCCTTTTCTACCAGAGCACTGTCAGATGAGATGACCCCATCACGAATGACAATTTGGCGTTTGGCATAGGCCGCAATCTCAGGCTCATGCGTGACCATGATAATGGTTTTCCCTTCCTTGTTTAGCTCCACCAACAGCTGCATGATTTGATTTCCCGTCTTGGTATCCAAGGCTCCTGTCGGTTCGTCTGCTAGAATGATAGAGGGATTATTTACCAAGGCACGCGCAATCGCTACACGTTGCTTTTGACCACCTGATAACTCAGAAGGCAAATGATGACTGCGCTCCGTCAGTTCAACCTTTTCCAGAAATTCCTCAGCCAATTTCCGACGTTTTGAAGCCGAAACACCAGCGTAAATCAAGGGCAATTCGACGTTTTGAAGTGCATTGAGCTTGGACAAGAGAAAGAACTGCTGAAAGACAAAACCGATTTGCTGGTTGCGGACCTTGGCAAGCTGTTTCTCTCCAAGGCCTGCAACTTCTTGACCTTCAAGATAATACTCTCCACTTGTTGGTGTATCCAACATTCCGATGGTATTCATCAACGTAGACTTTCCAGAACCAGATGGTCCCATAATGGCAACAAACTCACCTTCATGAACTTCTAGATTGATATTTTTAAGGACCTGCAGTTCTTGGTCACCATTTCGATAACTCCTACAGATATTTTTGAGACTAATTAGTTTCTTCATCAGCCTTCACCTCTTTTCCTTCTTCCAAGGAAGATGTTGGATTACTGATGACCTTGGCACCGTCTGTCACACCTGAAGTAATTTCTTGGTTGTCTGCGTCCGCATTCCCCAAAGTAACTTCTACCTTCTTCGCTTTTTTCTGGTCGTCAACGATCCAAACATAGTTTTTGTCATTTTCGGTAACAACACTTGTTAAAGGAACAAGGATGGCTTTACTCTTGTTTTTGACTTCCACACTGACTGAGAAGCCTTGTTTCAACTCACCGATATCGCTGGTCACATCAACAGTATAAGGGTACTTAGATCCAGTATTCCCTCCAAGGGCTGCATTTGCTGCTTCTCCGTTGTTTTTAGGATAATCTGAGATGTAGCTAATCTTACCTGTCCAGCTCTTATCTTGATAAACCTTCGAAGTAAAGGTAACTTCTTGCCCAACAGAAAGGTTAGCAAGGTTGTATTCAGACAACTCCCCTTTGACTTGCAAGTTTTCATTACTTACAACATGTACTACCACTTGGCTATTACCTGTTGGCGATTTGGAAACATTACGATTAACTTCAACTACAGTCCCTTCTAGTGTACTGAGGACAGTTGCGGCATCTAGCTGTGCTTGAGCCTTGTTGAGCTGGGCTACGGCATCTGCGCGATTATCCTTGGCATCACTGATTTGAGAATCAATAGAAGATACGGAAGAAGTCGCTGCTTGCGCTTGTTCTGGAAGTCCAGCTTCTGTTGGAACCTGTGGAAAAGCTGGTGTAGCTGATGCATTTTCACGAGCTTTGTTTAACTCCTCGATATGACGGTCTGCCTTTGCAACTGCACGATCGGCTGCATCATAGGCAGCTTGAGCATCTGCACTGCTGTATTTGACCAACGCTTGCCCTTCTTCGACCTTGTCCCCGACTGAAACGAGAATTTCATCTAAATCTCCCTTACTAGCATCAAAATAAACGTATTGTTCATTTTTTGCTGTAACCGTACCTGACAAGAGAACCGATGAAGCAACAGAACCTTCCTTAGCAGTAACGATATGAGAGGTTTCCTCCTTGACTGCTGACTGGGAAGGTTGTCTAAAAATCAAAATCCCCGCAGCACCGATAACAATAGCACTGGCAACACCAATCGCTGTGTATAATTGCCATCTTTTTGCCTTCTTATTTCTTTTCATTTTTAAGCTCCTTTATTCTTTTGCCTTACAAAAACCATTATATCAGAAATACCAAGACCAAACAATGACAGTTCAGGATCATTATTTCGTTCGGTATTCGTCTATTGGATTATTGTGCTAGATATATAATACAATATCTTTTGGAATTTGGCAAGCGTTTTTATAATTTTTTTACCGTAGCAGATTTTTGCATTCAAAAAATAAAAACGATAGAATATGACTATCAAAGCTATAAGGAGTTTTCTATGAGAGAATATGATATCATCGCTATCGGCGGAGGGAGCGGTGGCATTGCCACTATGAACCGCGCTGGCGAACACGGTGCTAAAGCAGCTGTTATCGAAGAGAAAAAATTAGGTGGAACCTGCGTCAATGTCGGCTGTGTTCCTAAAAAAATCATGTGGTATGGAGCGCAAATCGCTGAAAACTTCCACCACTACGGCCCTGACTATGGTTTTACAAGTTCAGATGTTCAATTTGATTTCGCAAAACTTCGTCAAAATCGTGAAGCCTACATCGATCGTGCTCGCTCATCTTATGATGGAAGTTTCAAGCGCAACGGTGTTGATTTGATTGAAGGTCGTGCTCATTTCGTTGATGCTCATACGGTCAGCGTTAATGGTGAATTGATTCGTGCCAAACATATCGTGATTGCGACTGGCGCTCGTCCAAGCATTCCAACTATCCCTGGAGCTGAACTCGGTGGTAGCTCAGACGATGTCTTTGCTTGGGAGCAACTTCCTGAATCCGTTGCGATTCTTGGAGCTGGTTATATCGCCGTTGAATTAGCAGGTGTTCTCCACGCACTAGGAGCAAAAACCGATTTGTTTGTCCGTCGCGATCGTCCCTTGCGCACTTTTGACAGCTACATCGTTGAAGGACTTGTCAATGAAATGGAAAAAACAGGTCTACCTTTACACACACATAAGGTACCTGTCAAACTCGAAGAAACCGAGCAAGGTATTACCATTCATTTCGAAGATGGTTCTAGTCACACTGCCAGCCAAGTTATCTGGGCTACCGGTCGCCGTCCAAATGTAGACGGTCTTGAGTTAGAAAAGGCTGGCGTCACACTCAACCAACGTGGATTTATCCAAGTGGATGAGTATCAAAATACAGTTGTAGATGGTATCTATGCTCTTGGAGACGTTACTGGTGAGAAGGAACTGACCCCAGTAGCCATCAAGGCAGGACGGACCTTATCTGAACGCCTCTTTAATGGAAAAACAAATGCCAAGATGGACTACACGACTATCCCTACTGTTGTCTTCTCCCACCCAGCAATCGGAACGGTTGGTTTAACTGAGGATCAAGCCATCAAAGAATACGGCCAAGATAACATCAAAGTCTACAAGTCAAGCTTTGCATCTATGTACTCTGCCGTTACAAGCCATCGTCAAGAATCTCGCTTCAAACTCATCACCGCCAGTGCTGACGAAAAAGTTGTTGGACTTCACGGACTTGGTTACGGAGTGGATGAGATGATTCAAGGATTCGCTGTTGCCATCAAGATGGGAGCAACCAAGGCAGACTTTGATGCTACAGTAGCTATCCACCCAACCGCTTCAGAAGAATTTGTAACCATGCGCTAATTATCGCAAGAGACCTCAAGAGGTCTCTTTTTACTTGTAAAATCGGCCGTTACAAAATTGTTACCTTGATTTCAAAAATAGGTTGACTTTTGTTTCTGAATCAGTATAATAGTTACTATAATTTTGAAAAGAGGTTAACAGTTTTGAAAAAAGCTCATATCTATGCCATTCCTGCGATCGGTGCTGCTCTCATCGCCGTATTGGCACAAATCAGTCTCCCTATCGGTCCTGTACCTTTCACTTTGCAAAACTTTGCAATCGGTCTGATTGCTACTGTTTTTAGACCTAGGGAAGCTGTTTTATCTGTAGCTCTCTATCTCCTGCTGGGTGCTATTGGTCTACCTGTCTTTGCAGGGGGTGGTGCAGGATTTCACGTTTTAGTCGGTCCAAGTTCAGGCTATCTTTGGTTTGACCTTGTCTATGCAGGACTTACATCTTATCTCATCCATCAAAAAAGTGGCTATATCCGCATTTTCCTAGCCAACCTCCTGGGTGATTCCCTCGTCTTTGTCGGGGGAATTCTCAGCCTCCACTTCCTTGCTGGTATGCCACTTGACAAGGCACTCGCTGTTGGCGTCCTTCCCTTTATCCTCCCTGACCTTGGTAAGACCATTGCCATTAGTTTCATTAGTCGTCCCCTACTCGAACGATTGAAAAGCCTTCCTTATTTCTCAAGATAAAAAATAGTCCAGAACAATCGTTCTGGACTATTTCCTTTCCAATTACTTCCTAAGAACTAACTGAAAATCAACTCTCATCTAGAGATTATTTATTTTTACGGCTTACAAAGTACAATCCACCAGTCACCGCCATCAAAGCAAGTCCTGCAACTACTGCTGCGTTAGATGCTTTTTCACCAGTGTTAGGAAGTTGAGGTTTTTGTCCTGGTTTTCCTGGTTCATTTGGTTTACCTGGTGTTGGTTTTTCTGGTGTGTGTGTATTGGTGATATTGAAACCAGTCACTTTCGCAGTATAACCATCTGGAATACCTACTTCCTCAACAGAATAGTCAATTAGCTTGCCGTCTTGATAGCGATCAAGATCTGTAAATTCATATTTCCATCCTGTTGCTTCTGAAGCAGTCGCTGTTTTACCAGTATCTTCTCCATTTGCAAGGAGTTTCACTGTGATAGTTTTTGGACGGATACCGTCTTTGTTTTCAGCATCGTTCCAAGTCTTAGTACCTTTTACAGAAGTTTTCTCTGGCGTGTGTGTATTGGTAATAGTGTATTTACCATCTTTGTCTTTCTCAACTGTTGTAGTATATTCTTCCACAACAACTTCTTTGACAGTATACTTGATTTCTTTACCATTTTCATACTTAGGAAGCTCTTTTGATTCAAACTTCCAGCCAGTTTCTTCTGATACTTCAATCTCTTGAACAACTTTATCGCCGTTAAGAATTTGAACTTTTACAGTTTTTGTACGTTTACCATCTTGGTTATTGTTATCTTTCCAAACTTTCGTTCCTGAGATGACAACCGTTTCTGGTGTGTGTGTATTGGTCACAACTTGACCTGTCACAGACGCTTTGTAGCCTGCTGGTACATCCACTTCTTTGATTGAGTATTTAATTTCCTTACCTGCTTCGTATTTTGGAAGATTGGTAAAAGATGCAACCCAAGTATTTTCATCTGTTTTATCTTTTGCTGTCAAGGTCATTTTCTTCCCTTCGACTGCTACCGGATCCGCATCCCCTACTTGTTTGTAGAGTTGAACAGTTACTGAATCAGGACGTTTACCATCTTGATTATTAGCATCGTTCCATACTTTAGTTACTTTATACTCAATTGTTTTTGGAGTGTACTTGTTGGTAATATTAAAGTCAGTAATAGAAGATTCATACTCTGAAACTTTTTCTTCTGTTACAGTGTACTTGATTTCTTTACCAGCTTTATATTTTGCTAATTTCTCGAATTTGGCAGTCCAAGTACCATCTAGGGCAGCTTGTACTTCTTTCGAATCCACTTTTTGACCATCTGCTAAAAGATTGATTGTAATCTTAGTTGGACGTTTGCCATCTTGGTTGTTGGCATCATCCCAGTTTTTAGTAGCTGTGATGTCAACTGTTTCTGGAGTGTAGCTATTTGTGATAGTGAATCCAGTTGTAGCATCCCCTGTCACTTCAGTTGTGTACCCTTTAACAGCTGTTTCTTCTTCTACTGTGTACTTAATCGGTGTACCGCCTTTATCCGCATCAAGTTCAGTAAATTTTCCAGCCCAACCATTTGCTTCAGTCAATTCAAGTCGTTTACCAGTATCTTGACCGTCTGCAAGTAATTTAACTGTAATAGAAGTTGGACGTTTACCATCTTGGTTTTCCTTATCATTCCAAACTTTCTTCACAGGAACTTCAGTTTTCGCTGGTGTATACTTGTTAGTGAAGACTAGGTCTTTTGCTTCTTTCGAAACAGTTGCTTTCAATTCAGTCGCACTTACTTTTTCAACTTTAACTTCAACT
>QWCK01001928.1_pt1 | contig 32584 bp, 29 predicted proteins | sample 1972571 | NCBI WGS metagenome assembly QWCK01 (sample SAMN09866710, study PRJNA288562) | Human gut metagenome isolate term2_stool, whole genome shotgun sequencing... | isolation source: gut | host: Homo sapiens | place: USA: California | reverse complement strand
TGGAGCAGCTATCGAATAAGGCAATTTCGCAAGATATGCCATGCCAAAGCTTATAGCAAATATAAGGAAGGTTTGAAGTATAAGTGGTACTGCTATAAGAGCAATATCTAGAGGTTGGTCGATAATTTTCATTCCTTGGAATGAAAATATAATTATCAAGGTTAGCAATAACCCAACCATAGTATACTTATCGAATGATGGAATAAATACATTATTTAAATAATCTTCACCATTATTTTTTATCACATATCTTCTTGTTAGGATACTAAATATTAGAGGAACTACTATAAATAGTATGATTGATAAAAGTAGAGTCCCCCAAGGTATATTGATATTGCCCCTCTTTAGTAAAAAGCTTACTATTGGTATATAGGCAACTAATATAATAAGGTCATTGCTCGCCACTTGAACTAGGGTATAGGCACTATCTCCTCTTGTTAGCTTACTCCATACAAAAACCATGGCTGTACATGGAGCTGCCCCTAACAAAACTGCTCCTGCTAGGTATTCTGATGCTAGATTTTCGTTAATGATATTTTTATAAATACCAAAGAAAAATAATCTAGCAATTAGATACATAGTAAAGGGTTTGACAATCCAGTTGGTAAACCATGTTATAAATAGACCCTTAGGATTGTCTTTAATATTTTTTATACTATTAAAATCAATCTTTAGCATCATTGGATAGATCATGATCCATAAAAGTATGGTTGTTGGAATGGATACATTGTAAAACTCAAGTTCTCCCAAAGCCTCTGGAATAGCAGGTATGAAGCGTCCAATTAAAACACCTATGGCCATGCATATTAAAACCCAAAATGTAAGATTTCTTTCAAAAAACTTATATCTTCTTGTTTTTTCATCTTCCTACCTCCTCATCTATTTCTCGGATTAAGTCCTTTAACTTTCCTTCGATTTCATCTATTACCTTGACAAACTCCTCATCAGACTTGCCAGTAGGATCTTCTATCCCCCAGTCATACTTTTTGTGCTTAAAAGGAAGTATTGGACAGACTACATTGCAACCCATAGATATGACATAGTCTACTTCAGGTAGGTCATCTATTAGCTTGGAATATTGGTCTTTTTCCATATCTATCCCGTGTATTTCTTTCATAAGTCTTACTGCATCTTGGTTTATCTGATCTACTAGCTCAGTTCCTGCAGAGTAAAAATCTATCTCTTCTCCAGCAAATTTCTTGCCAAGGGCCTCAGCTATCTGAGACCTGCAAGAATTGTGTACGCATATAAAGGCAACTTTTGTTTTTTCTGTCATATCTACCTACTTAATTAATTTTTCTAGGTTAGATCCCTTTATCTCATCACTTGACCATGGGATTATTGTAAAGTTTCCATCTGTACGCTTGTCTATCTTATCTATCCACTCTAGCTCACTATTAGCTTTAGCTTGTAGGGTATTGTTGGTAGAGTCAGTCTTAGCTATAGATGAATTTATAATCCACCACTTGCTATAAATTCCCGCTCTTTTTAGGTCTTCTTCAAGTCTTACAGACTCGTAGAAAGGAGTAGGTTCAGCAAGGGTTACAATTAGAACTTCAGTTTCATCACTATTTTTTAGTCTAGGTAGAAGTTTTTTTGCTGATTCTGGAACATTGCCTTGGTTTTTCTCTATCTCTGTGTTATAGCTTTCTGTAGAATCTAGGAGCAGAAGTGTATGGCCTGTAGGAGCTGTATCTATAACAACAACTTCATCATCAGCCCTGTCAACTATATCTGCAAAGGCTCTAAATACAGCAATCTCTTGAGTACATGGTGATCTTAGGTCTTCTTTTATATATTCCAAGTCTTCATCAGACATGGTTTTTTTAGCACTTTCTAAAACTTCTTCTTGGTATTTTTTAAGCTCTTCTGCTTCATCTATATGACTTATTGTTAACAAGTCATCTTCTTCAATCATACCAGTCAAATGGTTGGCTGGATCAGTTGTAGTTAGGTGGACCTTCTGTCCCTTATCTGTAAGTCCCTTGGCTATAGCAGATGCTAGTGTAGTCTTTCCTACACCACCCTTGCCCATAGTAAAGATAACTTTTTTCTCATTCTTATATAGGTCATCTATGATATCTTTTAGGCTAGGGGTTTCATCTATGCTATGATTTTCATCACGAGTATAATCCTTATCCTCATTTAGTAGGGACCTTAGGTTTTCGATACTATTTAAGTTGTATCCCCTAAGTGGGATAAAGAAAGTTTTAAGACCTTTAATAGCTTCTGGCATCTTATCTAGGGCTTCTTTTTGTTTTTTATAGAAAGCTTCTGAAACTTCATCATCATAGGCACTTAATAGACCATTTATGATAAGAATTTGGTTTTTAATACCTAATTCTGATAGTTCATGAGAGGCTCTATTTGCTTCAAGAAGAGGAGTTTCCTCAGGTCTTGCAACTAATACTAGGCTTGTAAGACTCCCATCAGCTAGGGTATCTACAGCAAACTTGTATGTTTCCTTCTCATCTTCAAGACCTGATAATTGACCTAGGCATGAAGCTCCGTGGGTCGATTCGCTGATAAAGCTTGTCCAAGCAGAAGGAAGTTGGAGCATCCTTAGGGTGTGGCCTGTTGGTGCTGTGTCAAATATTATATAATCATATTTATCCTTTAGGTCTGCAGCAGTTATAAACTTAGAAAATTCATTAAAAGCAGCTATCTCTACAGTACAAGATCCGGATAATTGTTCTTCCATATTTTCTATTACACTGTCAGGTAATTTTCCTCTATAGGGACTAACTACACTTTCCTTATACTCATTGGCAGCTTCTATAGGATCTAGGTTGGCAACAGTAAGTCCTTCCACACCTTCTATCCTTACACCCTTATTATCAAGCTCAGTTTCAAAGACATCCTGGAGGTTTGAAGCAGGGTCGGTACTAATTAATAGAACTTCCTTACCCATCTCAGCTAGGCTTATTGCACTAGCACAGGCAGTAGAAGTCTTTCCAACTCCTCCCTTTCCTGTGAAAAATAAGTATTTAGTTAAGTCTATTTCCTTAATATTAAATTGCTTCATTTAAACTATTATCCCTTTCTTCTTGCTACTAACAGCAGCATCCACTACCAGAACAGCAAGATCCATCTTCATTATCTGCCTCTTCCTTGACTTCATCAGATAAAAATAACATTTCATAAAACTCTTCATTGCTAGGATACTTACCTGTCATAACAACTTCATCATCCACTATTACAATTGGTAGGACATCTTCACCCTTTTCATCCAATAGCTTATTAACAGTTTTGTTATCTACAAACTCCTTAGTATTGTTAGTTAGGTTATATCTTTCAATGCTAGCCCCACTTTTATTAAGCTTATCAACTAGGCTAGATACTCTCATAAGATCCTCATCAGGGCTTGGTCCACATACACCTGTTGAACAACACATAGCACCTTCATATATATACATTTTTTTCATAAAATCCTCCTTAATTTAAATCATCACATATGTGAAAATACATATAGATATATTTAAATACTTCTATATGTTAGGGTAAAAAATATTTGCTTTGGATTTACTCCTTGCAAATACAATCATCTTGGATATGAAATATAAGTCTTAAGCTATCCTCAATCTCATCCAAACTAGCCTTATCTAAAGAGTAGTAGGTATTCTTCCCCTCTCTCCTGCTAGTTACAAGACTTACTTCTTCGAGCTTTCTCATATCATGAGATAAGGTAGGCTGGCTAATATCAAATTTCTCAAGTATCTCACAAGCACAAAGCTCATTACAAGATAAGATATCAATAATCCTAAGCCTCTTAGGATCAGATATTACCTTAAGCTTCTTAGCTACACTCTCATAGTCAACACTCATAATCCACCTCATATAGAAATATTTCTATATGTTATAGTACCGGCGGATTTGCTGGTGTCAAACATTTTTTTAAATTATGGGAGATTTTTTATATAATCAAGTAAACATATTAAAAAAGTCAAGAAGAAAAGCTAAAATTAATTTTGCTTATATTTTCCTAGCTTATAATTTATATTTAACCACAAGTGTGCTTGTAAAAAAACAAAATATTTTTCTATAATTAGGTCAAAACTTAGCCAAGCTTTAAGCTTGGCCAAGCAATTTTTTATGCCCTAAGACTCCTATAAATCTCACTTAGGAAAATACCCAAGACTTCTTTTTGTGCATCGTTATGATCTAGGAGGTAGGAGAAAAATCCTTGATTTTGTCCCAAACCTTCTATGAGGGCGTCTTCCACATTTGAAAAATAGGAGAATTTGAAGTCATTTTCCGAATTATTTTTAGCTGACCTTTTTAATTCCTCAGATTTTAGCATAATATCTCTAATCTGCATAGCAGCCTTGGTAACCACGTCCACATCATAGTTTGCCCCTGTTTTGGCATTGATTTCTGCAATTATTTCTGATAACTTTTCCTTCTTATCAGGTGGTAATTCTATAGGACCTGCAGTAGGTAGGCTTATAATTGGAGATGAAGTTCCTGGCCCACCTATATGGGTTTTACCTTTCTTTTGGACAAAATTATCAGCTCTCACCTTGCCCTTTAGGTTAAAACCAGGACCAGCTTCATTTATTGATATGATTTTTAGAAAATAGGAAATATAGATATAGAATTTATGCACATCCAAATCGTCTTATTATGGCATATAAACTCCCCTGAGTTTGTTAGCTATGGACCAGATAAAATCAGATTCTTTTGATATATCAATCGGCATATCTTCCCAAATTGCTGTTGATAATAGGTTTTCACTCATTTATTCTTCTCCTAATATTTCACATCTTACTTATAAATTAATATTCTGACCTAGTAGTCAAGAACCTCTAAAATTTCCTCGAAGGAAGTCTCACCTTCTAGGACTTGGATAAGGCCATTTACTATCATTGGTCTAAACTTATCTCTTTTCAGTTTTTCTTTTATTTCTGAACTTTCTAGACCATATACTCTTAAGATATCCTTGAATTCATTATCTAGGGTCATGACTTCTTCTACTGCCTGGCGGCCCCTATAGCCACCGTTGCAATGTGGACAGCCTGTTGGTCGGTAGATTTTTCTTTCTCTATCGACTTTTATGTAGGTTGACATTAGCTCATACTCAGAATCAGTCATCCTTGATTTTTCCTTACAGTCACATAGCTTCCTAACTAGTCTTTGGCCTGCAAGGAGGTTCACAGCCGATCTTATTAGATAATCATCCACTCCCAAATCCTTTAGCCTGATTAAGCCAGCAAAGGCATTTCTAGTGTGCGCGGTAGATAATATTAGATGGCCAGTTATAGCTGCTCTTATGGCTATTTCTGCAGTTTCCCTATCTCTTATTTCGCCAATCATAATTATATCTGGATCTTGGCGGAGGATTGATTTAAGGATCACCGGATAAGTTAGGCCGATTTTTTCATTTATAGAAATCTGGTTTATATTTTCAATTTTATACTCTACTGGGTCCTCGATTGTGATTATGTTTACTTCTTCCCTGTTGAGTTTTTCAAGAAGGGCGTAAAGGGAGGTTGTTTTTCCTGACCCTGTTGGCCCTGTCATTAAAATTATGCCAGATTTTTTCCTAATAGCTTTTTCAAGCTTTTCCTTGCTGTAATTTGAAAAGCCTAGAAGTCTAGCGTTTTTCATAAAGATATCTACAGATAGAATTCTTATTACAATCTTTTCTCCTAAAATTGTTGGCACAGATGAGACTCTAAAGTCTATGCCAGGAAATTTTTCATGCTTCATGGACCTATCTTGGGGCATTCTTTTTTGTGAAATATCCATCTGGCAAGATAGCTTGATTTTTGAAGAAAGCAGATCAAAATTTTCTCTACGAATTTGCATGATGTCAACAAGAGAGCCATCTATCCTTAGCCTAATTTTACCAAAATTTTCTTCTGGTTGGAGGTGGATATCTGATGCTGACTTATTCATCGCATAGGCTATTAAATTTTCTATAAACTTATCGATATCAGTTAATATTTGCCTTTGGTCAAGCATTATACACTCCAATACTTATCATCTAAAGACCTGTATCTTACAGCTTCAAGGAGGTGTTTAGATGTAATTTCTGCACTTTCCTCTAGGTCCGCTATGGTCCTTGCCATTTTAAGGACTTTATTATAGCTTCTTACAGAAAAATTATATTTATTAAAGGCCATCTGACCGACTTTTTCAACTTCAGGGCTTAGCTTTATGTATTTTTTCATCTGTCTAGTAGAAAGTAGGGCATTGGTTTTAATTTTCTCATCCTTGTATCTTTCAGCTTGGATTTCCCTTGCCCTTACCACCTCTCTTTTTAGCTCAGCTGATGATTTCGACTTGGTATCATCTCTCAAATCGTCGTATTTTACAGGTTTTATCTCAATATGTATGTCAATCCTATCTAAGATTGGCGATGAAATTTTGTTTAAATACCTTCTTATTTCATTAATAGAGCAAGTACATTCCTTCAAAGGATTGCCATAATTGCCACAAGGACAAGGGTTCATAGCTGCTATTAAAATAAAATCAGACGGATATTTTACACTTGCTTGGGCACGAGCGACGTTTATTTCCTTATTTTCTAGAGGTTCTCTTAGAGCTTCGATTACGTTTTTTTGATATTCTGGAAATTCATCTAAAAAGAGCACTCCCCTGTGGGCTAGAGTAATCTCGCCTGGTTTTGGGACAGAATGTCCACCACCTATTAGGGCAACCTGGCTTGATGAGTGGTGGGGAGCCCTAAAGGGTCTTTCGCTTACCAGATGTCCGCTGGCTAAAAGTCCCATTATAGAATATATTTTAGTAACCTCTACTCTTTCTTCAAAACTCATATCCGGTAGGATTGTTGGCAGGTGTTTAGCAGAAAAAGTCTTTCCAGATCCTGGCGGACCTACCATTAATAAGTTGTGACCTCCTGCTGCCGCAATTTGTAAGGCACGCTTCAAACTCTCCTGCCCCTTAAGGTCTTTAAAGTCTAGATCATAAGAGATTTTTTCTTGGAGCAAAGCTGGATTTATCTTATAAAAATCTCTCTTTAAATCTCCATTCAAAAAAGCTACTACATCATTTAATTTATTGAAAGGATAGACTTCTATATCTGAAATTATTGCACACTCATCCTTATTTTCTTCGGAGATGATAAATTTAGTAAAACCCTGCTCTCTCATAGAAATTACCATAGCAAGAGCACCTCTTATAGGTAAAATTCTCCCATCAAGGGATAATTCTCCCAAAAATATATATTCGTCATAACTTCTATCTATAACTCCCATTGAGCTTAATAGAGATATAGCGATGGGCAGGTCAAGCTGGGTTCCTTCTTTTTTTAGATCTGCTGGTGAAAGATTTATGGTAATTCTTCCTGCAGGAAATTTGTAGGATGAATTTACAAGGGCGACCCTCACCCTGTCCTTGGCTTCTTTTATTGATGAATCAGGTAGGCCAACTATGTTAAAACTAGGCAAACCCGATGTAATATCGCTTTCAACTTCCACTAATTTTCCATCAAGGCCAATTAGGGATGTGGTATTGGTTTTAGAATACATACGTCCTCCATTTCTTATAATAATTATATCATAGTTTTAAAAATTACTGAGACACTTTTAGAAAAATGGGCAACATAAAACTCCCACCCGAAGGTGGGAGAAAGGAGAAAAACACCGAATGAATTCTTCCGGTATTGTATGTTAAATTTTATCTAGTAGGAACAATTAGACCGTAATCGCCTTTTTTCCTCTTATATACTACTCTAACTTCCATGTCTTCTGCGTCTTGGTAAACAAAGAAGTTGTGATTTAATAATTCCATTTGGAGGATAGCCTCTTCTGCGCTCATTGGTTTAACTGGGATGGATTTTTCTCTGGCTATCTTGATCTCTTCTTCTTTTTCTTCTGGTCTTTCCTCTAGGTCAAAGGCCTCAAACTTAATGCTTTCTCCAGTTTGTCTGTTTCTTTGAAGTCTTGTTTTGTGCTTTCTAATCTGTCTAACAAGAGCATCAATAACTCTGTCGATAGCATTCTCATAAGTTTCTTCATAGGATTCAGCTCTTAAAATTGTGCCACCGTCTAAAAACATTGTGGCTTCAACTACAAAACCATTACCCTCCTTGGCAAACTTTAGATCCATATTTTCTTCATCATGGAAATATTTATCTAACCTATCAAATTTCTTTTCTGACTCGATTCTGATATCATCTGTCAATGTGAAATTTTTAGCTTTGATATTTAGTTTCATAATTCCCTCCTATATTTAGTTAGCGTGATGCTAACTTTTATATTATCTATATACCCAAAAACCTTTTCCTTAATCTAATTTTAATATTATTTTAATAATTTTTTCTAGTAATATATTATTATATAAAAGTCCTATTTATCCCTTATCCCAAAAGGGTATAGTGATAGTAAACTTAACAAGGAGAATATATGACAAAAATAAACGATTTAATGGACTATGAATTTCTCTCAGAAATCATTGTCTCAAATGATGAAAATAAAATTGCCTACAAGAAGACCCAGGCAAATCTAAAAGAAAATAAATACGACTCAGATCTTTATATCTACGATCAAGAGCTAGAAAAATCCTATAGGATAACTGACAAGAAAAATGCCTCTATTTACACCTTTGATGGCGAAAATAATCTAATTTATAAGTACGACTCAGATGATACTACTGATTATTTTTACAAAAACGATGGCAATGGCCTAGGTGATCTCGCCTTTAAACTTAATATGGATGTAAAATCTATCAAATGGCTTAAAGATGACACTTACTTGATATCAGCCAGTCCTAAGAAAACTGAGGAAGAAAAAAAGACTGACAAAGAAAATTCCTTCTACAAGGAAGTCACTACCCTTCCATTTTGGGCAAATGGTGTAGGCTACCTTAAGGATGAAACCATCTATTTTTACCTTTATAACCTTAAAGATAACAAGCTTACAGAAATCCTAAAATCAGACAAAAACAATGAAGTCCATGGTCTAGACATTAACAAAGACCTAGATAAAATCGCCTATTTAAAGGGACACTCTGATTCAAATGATGTTATGGAATTTCTTGAATCTATTATCCTAAAAGATCTAGAAACCGGCGAAGAAAAAATACTAGTAGACAAAGGCTATTCTACCTACACCCTAAATTTTATAAAAGATAGGCTAATTTTTGTTGGTACTGATATGAAAAAGGGCGGAATAAACGAGGATGCCTTTATCTATGAGGTTGACTTTGACGGAAATGTCAAGATGGTAAATAACTCAGATTTTGATAAGTCTTTTGCAAATTCTATAGGTACAGATGCTAGATGGGAAGGAAATAGAAGTTTTCAAGTCCATGGCGATAGGCTATATTTTATAGTTACAGAGTTTGAAGAATCAAAACTATATTCTATTGACCTAGAGGGCTCTTTGAATTTGGAACTTGCTGGTTGCGTAGAAGATTTTTATGTGACTGACAAGGATATTTATTACCTAGAAATGGGAGCAAACCACCTTGCTGAGTTAAAAGTTAAATCCCAAGAAAATTCCCTCATAGAAAATAAAATAGAAGAAGTATTACCTATAGAAGAATTTACCTTCTTATCAAATGAAGATAAGCTAAAAGGTTATGTTCTTTTACCAGAAAACTTCGATGAAAATAAAAAATATCCAACCATCCTGTCTGTCCATGGTGGACCAAAGACAGAATTTTCTGATATCTTCCACCATGAACACCAAATGCTTGCCTCAAATGGTTATATAATTATTTACACCAACCCACACGGCTCTAGCGGTAGGGGCGTAAAATATTCAGACATAAGAGGTTTCTACGGACAAGTTGATTATGAAGATTTAATGACCTTTGCAGATGAAGCTGTAAAAAGATATCCACAAATAGATGCTGATAAAATGGCTATCTACGGTGGTTCTTATGGTGGTTTTATGACAAACTGGACAATAGGTCACACTAATAGATTTAAGGCTGCTGTAAGCCAAAGATCCATTTCAAATTGGACCAGCTTTTATGGAGTAAGTGACATAGGATATTATTTCGGCTCTGACCAAACAGGAGCTGAACCATGGGGAAATCTTGAAAAGATGTGGGACCAATCTCCAATAAAATACGCAGATAAGGCTAATACACCTACCCTCTTTATCCATGCGGATTGTGACTATCGCTGTCCACTTGAGCAAGGTATCCAAATGTATAATAAGTTAAAATTAAATGGTGTAGATACAAAAATGGTAATATTCCATGGTGAAAACCACGAATTATCGAGATCTGGTAAGCCAAAAGCTAGGATAAAAAGGCTAACTGAGATCAAAGAGTGGTTTGATAAATATTTAAAAGATGAAGATAAAGATAAAGAAGCATAAATTTAATGATTTTCTAAAAAATTTACTAAACAGGCTAAAAACTCAGGATATAATGACCTACTCATCTGCCCTTTCTTTCTACTTTCTCCAAGCATCCATCCCACTAATGATGGTGCTTGTGTCAGTAGTTTCAACATTCTTAAAGGGCAATGAAACTATTATATATGAGTTTTTAAACCTATTACCAAAAACAACTGCAGATCTTATTATGAAGGCCCTAGACATAATGTTTGCCTCAAGTCAGTCTGCAGCTGTGACTACCTTTACAATCCTCTTTGCTCTATGGTCTGCGACAAGTGGTGTAAATAAGCTAATTGCGGCTATAAACCACGCCTACGGCCTAGGCCACCAATCTAAGGCCATCAAGCAAAGGTTAATGAGTATAGTCTACACTTTGATTTTTATAATCTTTATCATGTTTTTGCTAGTCTTCCAGATTTATGGACCAACTATCCTAAAGATTTTAGACAGCAAAATTCTTAATATAACAGAAAAATTTTTAGGAAAAAACTTGGAATATTTTATTGACCTACTCTCATCTCCAATTTTTACCATCCTAACTACAGCCATTCCCCTACTAATAATGGCTGCAGCTCTCGGCATCTTTTATAAGTATGCTCCAGGTAATTCTGAAAACAGGATTCCTTTTAAACAGGCACTAACAGGTGGAATTTTTACAACTGTTACAATATATTTGGCAAGTTTGGGTTATTCATATTTTATAAACAATTTCTCAAATAAGTCCCTAATTTACGGTGCCCTTGCAGGTATCCTTGCCCTTTTCATTTGGCTTATGATTGTCTCTTCGCTTTTGATTATTGGAGCTGAATTGATAGCAGCCTATAGAGAAGGCTATAAAGATGAGTACTTTGATAAAGACATTAAATTTAATGTAAAAAAAGAAAATCCAATGAATAAAATTTTAAATAAAATTAAAGGAAAAATAAATGAAAAGTGAATTTAGGAGATTTTTCCTAAACCTCAGACGAGAAATGGAAGAATCTTTAGTAAAAGAAAATTCAGAAAAGATAACATCAAACCTGCTTGCTTCTGATTTTTATAAAAATTCTCAAAGTATTTTTGTCTATGTGTCAAAAAACAAGGAAGTAGATACGATAGGTTTTATTAAAAAAGCTCTAGCTGATAGTAAAAAAATCTATGTACCAAGAATAATAGATAGAAAAATGTATGCAGCAAGACTCGATAATTTAGAGGATCTTACAAATGGAGCTTTTAATATACCTACAAGTTCTAGCGATGAATTTATAACAGATCCTGACCTTACCATCTGCCCTGGCCTATCTTTTGATGAGGATAAAAATAGGTTAGGCTATGGAGGAGGTTATTACGATAGGTTTTTAAAGGAAAATAGCAGCATAAAGGTGGGCCTAATGATTTCTGATTTCTGGTCAATAAAATTGCCTGTTGATAAATGGGATATAAAAATGGATTATATAATTACAGAAAAAGAAATTTATTAATAAATAACGGTTTTATAAGGATTTTATGCAAATTTTCTTGAATATTTATTTAAATATATTTGACAGGAAAATTTTTCCTGTGTATAATCGTGGTTTAGAAAATAAACTATGAGAAGAAAAGTAGATCTAATTAAGCTACTTAGAGAGGCTACGTTTGGTGAAAGTAGTTTGGCAAGATTAGGTTGAAAATGGCCTTTGAGTTTCTTATCTGATATTTAGGATAAGACGGATTCGCCCGTTATAGCGATAGGGTATGTTGTACCCGATGAGTTATTAATTGTGAAATTAATTTGAAATTAAGGTGGTAACACGTGGCAAAGCCTCGTCCTTTCTAGGACGTGGCTTTTTTTATACAATCTTACCTACATAGAATATTTTCTAAGGCGCCTACGTTAGAATGTTGTGAAAATTTAGAAAATTAATAGAGGTATAAAAAATGACAAAAAGATTTTTAACAGTTGGATCACTACTTAGAAATGAAGAATTACTAAAATTCATAAGAGAAATAGAATAAAGAGACGATATAAAATATCCTTTTTATGACGACTTTGAAGGCTACAAAGAATGTGAAGATAAAGCTGTAGAAGAAGTTGTAGAAAAGCAAATTGTCGCAGGTCTTCCTGAAGTAACCGACGAAGAATATTCTAAATCACTTTGGCACCTAGACTTTATTTGGGGTCTTAAAGGTGTAGAAAGATTTATCAGAGAAAGTGGTTATTTCTTTGAGGATAAGGATTGTTGTGGCAAATTTGAAACCAGACGTGATATAGGATTAAGACTTGTAGACAGACTTTCAGGCAAGGACCACCCATTCATAGACCATTTCAAAAGACTTAAAAAGATTGTAGATGGTAGAGCAGCCATCAAACAATGCATCCCTTCCCCATCTCATATTTATGGTGAAATTATTAGCTTTGGTTTTCTAGAGGATTCTTACTTCAAAAACGAAGACGATTTTAAAAAAGATTTAATCCGTTCCTACAAAGAATTTCTAGACGACTTCAAAAATGCTGGCGGGGAAATAATCCAATTTGATGATTGCCTATGGGAACAATTTGCCGATGAATCAGACAATAGCCAGTTTGATGGCAAGTCAAGAGATGATAAAAACATTGCTTTAGCTGAAAAATATATAGCAATAAATAACGAAGTAATCGACTACGGATACGACCTTGGCCTTAAGGTCTATACCCACAACTGCAGGGGCAACTACGCTTCCCGCCACTTTGGGGCAGGTACCTATGACTCAATTGCTGGCCTTTTCTTAGAAAAACAGCACTATGATAGGTCCTACCTAGAATGGGACGATGATAGAGCAGGGTCCTTAAATTTTCTCAATGCCTTTAAGAAAAATAAAAACGCAGAAGTAGTACTTGGATTTTTATCATCTAAAACAGCTGGCCTTGACGATGAAGAAAGGGCCCTAGACCTTCTAAACAAGGCAAGCCAAATAATAGATAAAGATAGACTATACCTATCTCACCAATGCGGCTTCGCATCTTGTGATAACGGCAACGAATTAAGCTCTGACCAACAATGGGCAAAAAATCACCCAAGGTCAAAAAATCGCACAAGAATTTTGGAATGACTAATATAAAATAATCTCTCCTTATTTTATATAAAGTAAAAGCACCCCGGCCTGGGTGCTTTTGTATTGCAAAAGTTTATTTAACTGTTGGAACGATTTTATCTTTGCCGCCCATGTACATTTGTAGTGGGGCAGGAATCTTAACTGATCCGTCTTCTTGTAGTAGGTTTTCTAGGAAGGCTATTAGCATTCTTGGTGGAGCTACTACTGTGTTGTTTAATGTGTGGGCAAAGTAGTTGCCGTCTTCTCCCCTTAGTCTGATTCCAAGTCTTCTTGCTTGGGCGTCGCCTAAGTTTGAGCAGGATCCTACTTCGAAATATTTTCCTTGACGTGGGCTCCAAGCTTCTACGTCGCAAGATTTTACCTTAAGGTCTGCTAGGTCTCCTGAACAACATTCTAGAGTTCTAACTGGGATTTCAAGGGATCTAAAGAATTCTACTGTATTTTGCCATAATTCATCATAGAATTTCTTAGAATCTTCTGGTTTACAGATGATTACCATTTCTTGTTTTTCGAATTGGTGGATACGGTAAACTCCACGTTCCTCTATACCGTGTGCTCCTACTTCTTTTCTAAAGCAAGGAGAATATGAGGTCATCTTTAGTGGCATCTTGTCTTCTTCATTGATGGTATTGATGAATTTACCAATCATTGAGTGCTCAGAAGTACCTATTAAATAAAGATCCTCTCCTTCGATTTTATACATCATATCTTGCATTTCAGCAAAGGACATAACTCCAGTTACGACTTCTGATCTAATCATGAATGGTGGTACAAAGTATGTGTAGCCCTTATCTATCATGAAGTCTCTAGCATAAGAAAGAATAGCTGAGTGAAGTCTTGCTATATCTCCCTTTAGGTAATAGAAGCCTGCACCAGAAGTATTTCTTGATGAATCAAGGTCGATGCCATCAAATGTTTCCATGATGTCTATGTGGTATGGTACTTCATAATCTGGAACTACTGGCTCGCCAAATTTTTCAATCTCAACGTTTTCTGTGTCATCCTTACCTATTGGAACTGTATCATCAATTATTTGAGGAATGACTTGCATTCTTTGTTTTACTTCATCATTAAGTCTAGCAGTTTCTTCTTCAATATGAACAAGTTCGTCATTTATTTCTACTACATGTGCTTTTGCAGCTTCTGCTTCGTCTTTTTTGCCCTGACCAAAGAGCATACCAATTTCTTTAGAAGTCTTATTTCTCTCACTTCTTAGCTTATCTCCATCAGTCTTATACTGGCGTAGTTTCTCGTCTAGTTCAAGTACTTCATCTACTAAAACTAATTTTTCATCTTGAAATTTTTTCTTAATATTCTCCTTAACAAATTCTGGATTTTCTCTCAATAATTTAATATCAATCATGTTTTCTCCTTAAAAATATGCATAAAAAAAGCCCCGCCCAAATTGGGACGAAGGTCTCGTGGTGCCACCCAAATTACGCAAGCTTAGCCTGCCTTAATTTCTTATTTGCTCAAAGACGGATTCGCTGCTTCAGGCAAAGAATTTCCACCAACCATTCTCTCTCTAGGTGTCTTAGACAGTTACTACTTCTTTTCATCGCAATATTTCATTACCTATAATATACAGCATATCGAAATAAAATGCAAATTTCTTAATCTATATTTAATTTTCGAAACATTTTTTAACCATAATAATAAGTTAAAATTATTTTAAATCAGCTTGATAAGAGTATAATGGATTTGTTATGGAGAAAAATGTGAAAAAATTAACTAAAAGAAAACCGAATTTTCGTTATTTAAATATGCTAAGAGGATTTTGCCTCTTAGCTGTTTCAGGTTACCACCTTTTTGGGCACGCACTGCCCGGTGGGTTTCTAGCTGTAATAGGCTTTTTAGTAATGTCTGGCTTTTTGATGGAAAAGTCAAATTTTAATAGAGAATTAAATGGAGAAGTTATAAAAGAAAGCCTAAAAAGAAAGCTTAAGAAAATCCTTCCACCAATTATTTTTATAAGTTTTATAAGCCTTGCTCTAGCTCTTATCTTTGCTAGAGAAATCTTTGATGACTCTGCCAGATCATCTCTTGCAGTTGTCTTTGGTTTTGAAAATATTAAACAAATTTTAGCTGGCGCATCTTATTTTGATAGAAATGGTAATTTCAACCTCTTTGTCCACCTTTGGTACATATCTCTTTACCTACAGTTTATTGTAATTTTTTATTTACTTAAGTATGTAGGGGGAAAAATCAAATCTGTATCAGCCAAAATTTGGGGACTAATTATCTTAAGTCTTATTAGTTTTGGCATTAGCCTTTACTTCGCCTTAAACAATAGTCCTATTATAAGAATTTATTACGGTACAGATACTAGAATCTATGCCTTTTTCCTAGGGATGGTCTTCTACCTTCTATATTTAAAATACAAAGACAGACTAGAAGTAAATCAAAATAGTCTAAGGCTATCAATTGGAATTTTATCCCTAGTAATTTTCCTACCAATGTTTTTTATAAACGGCGAAAAAATTTGGATTTATAGGTCATTTTTTCTTATTTACACCCTAAGCTTTGCTCTTTTAGTGATGGTCCTTTACAAATATGAGATAAACTTCGGAGCAAAATTTTCCAATAATATTTTTGGAGGCTTCCTTGAATATTTGGGCAGAAGGAGCTTTTATCTATATATCCTTCAATATATAGTCCAAGTATTCTTTGCCTATTTTCTAATTAACCTACTAGAAAACAAATTTTTGTACTACGCCCTACAAATAGCTTGGATCATATTCTTAGGCGAAATATGCCATGTAATCTTTGATAGAAAGAAAATTAATAAATACCTAATAATCATCCCTCTAATAGGGCTTGGAGTATTAAATGTAGTTTCACTAGTTCTTGGCAATCAAAAAGAAAAGGATATGGCAGAGCTTAAGGCTAGATTTGAACAAAGTGAAGAAGAAATTAAGAAAAATAACGAATCTATACAAAAGAAAAAACAAGAAGAAAAGAAAAAATCTTCTGAAGAATCCAAAGATCAAAATCTTGCAGCGAAAGAAGATCAGTATCAAAAGGATATAGAAAAGGCTCAAGAAGATAAAAAAGATTTCAAAGAAAAAGCCTACGATAATTTTGACTTCACTGAAAATGAGCTAAATTATGTAAAAGATATAAATATTACCGCTATTGGCGACTCGGTCCTTATAAATATTGATAAATACCTAAGAGTCTATACTCCAAATCTCTATCTTGATGGTAAAGTTGGTAGGGATATGATTGACGGACCAAACGTCTTAGCAAATATCAAAAATACTGTTGGCCTTGGCGATATTATCTTAGTATCACTCGGTTCAAATGGCTCTGCTAACCATAATGATATGCAGACAATAATGGATTTAGCTGAAGGTAGGGACGTTTATTTTGTAAATACATCCCACCTCCAATCCTACATGGATAAAGTAAATAATGATATGAAGGCCTTTGTAGACAAAAATACTAAGGCTCACCTAATAAACTGGAGAGCTTATGTGAAAGACAGGCCAGAGCTTTTAGCAGTTGATAGGACCCACCCAAATGTCGAAGGTAGCGAAGCCTACGCAAGGCTTGTTGTAAGAAAAATTTTGAATGTAAGTAAGATTAGCGATTGATAAAACCCAAGGACTTTGAATGTAAAATTAGTTTTGCTTTTAAAAGCCCCGGGGTTTTTCTTTTATGCTTATCTATGCAAATTTTATAATAAATTGTGAAAATTTTAGATCACTATACTCGTTAAGTAGGTTATGGTTGCATTTAAAATGAAAGAATTTTGTAAGCCTTTGACGACTTTAAATTAAAATATTTTATAAACCTCACAAAAATAAGGACTAAAATTTAGTCCCTATTTTTTTATTTGATTTTTTCTTAAATTTATAAATAACACCACCTATAATTATTAATATAAGAATAAATGGCCAATAAAGGAAAAATCCTACTATTAATTGAGAGAAAAATTCCTTCACTATGTTGAGGGACTCTCCCATGGCGTCTTTTATCCTAGATCCTAGGTCTGGATTGTTACTTCTTTGCTCATAAGAGAATACTTCTCTTAGAGAAATATTATAAGTATCATAGGAAACCCTATTTTTTAGGTCAGACTTGGCCTTTTTTATGGCATCAATCTCGCCCTGGGTCTCGATGATTTTGGCATTTATTACTAGGGTGTCATTGATGTTATTGGTTTTATCAAGGAGTTCATTAAATTTCTTTAGTTGTTTTTCCTTAATTTCTAAATCCTTATCCACATCCCTAAAGGCTGTTTTGAGGTTGTTTGAATTTTTGTCAATACTCATAGTCTTGCCGATATCAGCAAGGACTTGGTCAAACTTTTCTACCTTATCTCTTGGAATTTTTATTGTAAAATCTGTTACCTTTAAATTATCAAGCTTATCTTGAGATGATAAAAAAGTAGATTCATTTTCTATCAAACCTCCAAGGCTCTTGGCACTTTTCTTTATTGTATCAAAGTCTTGGTCGTAGTTTTTTGTTTCAAGGTCTATATAGACAAATCTTTCTATATAGTCATCTGGATCTTCTATCTCGCTTTGACCCTCCTCTTGGTGGGCTTCATCTCCAGCCAGTTCAGACTCTCCTTTATATTCTTCGGTCGGTCTAGCTTCTTCAGCATAATCGTAGGCAAGATTTTCTTCCTCATTTTTTATGCTACTACTTCCACAGGAAGTTAGGACAAAAAGGCTAAGTAAAATTAGTAAAATTTTATTTTTCATAAAGCACCTCTTTTCTTTTATTATATCGCCGTGGCAAACGATTGCAATAAGAAGATGCTTTTTCTTAACCTAGTCTATTAATCCATACAGAACCGAATCAATAGCCTTTTGAGGGATACCAATATCTTCTATGACACATTTATTCTTATAGGCCGATCTTTCATATAGGCCAGTTTTCATAAGTTGCATAGTAACAATTAGATCTGCATCTACCACTTCCCCAAGCTCTTGGCCGGTTGTCGCATCAAGACCTGAAGGTAGGTCAATAGAAATTTTGTATTTCATTACGTTATTTAAAATAGAAATTACTGTGGCATAAATTCCATTAACTGGTCTATTAAGACCTGTTCCAAAAATAGCATCCACTACCAGATTGACATTTTTAAGTCTTTTTTCCATATTTTCTAAATCTTCAATAGTCTCTACAAAAAATATTTCCTCGCATAGCATCTGACAAGATTCTAAATTCATCCTAAATTCAGGGCTAGCTTTTTCTATATCGCCCACAATAAAGATTTCCACATCCTTATATCTAGCGAGGAGATTTCTCGCTAGGGCAAGTCCGTCAGCACCATTGTTACCTACTCCCGCCACAACTGCAAAATATCCAAACTTATTTAAATTGATATTTTTAAGCACAGCAAGGCTTGCTCTTTCTACTAGGCAAAGGCTAGGAATTTTTAGAGTTTCAATAGCATAACGGTCAATAGCCTGCATCTGGTCTCTGTCAACTAAAATCATAATCTGTCCCCTTTAATCTTAGATCTTCACCAAATATTTCATAGGTCTTTGAATTATTACCCAATATTCTAGAAAATACCCTAGGACCATATATTTCTCCTATCATATCTTCATTGAGGTTTGAAGATAAAATTATAGGTAGGCCCTTGTTCATCCTCTCATTTACAACATCAAATAGGTTTGATTGGTCTGTTGACCTGTGGGTCTCAGCACCAAGATCGTCTATAATTAATAGGTCGCAATCAAAAATCATATCGTATTGGCTTTCAAGATTCTCGCGTCTATCTTCAAAAGCCCAATGATAGTCATTTAAAAACTTAAAGAGCTTGGTTGAGGTCATATAAACTACTGAATAATTTTTATCTAGGAGAGCCTTGGCTATAGAATTTATTAGGAAAGTCTTGCCTCTTCCGACTTCACCCTGGATATATATATTGCCAGTTTGTCTATCAAAATTATTAATATAATCCTTAATTTCTCCAACAATTTTCACAATATTATCATAAGGAGTAGCGGATAGGCCCATATAAGGATTTTTGGAAAATAAATTGTAATTAAAAGTAGAGAAATTTTCCCTATTAATGGCAGCCCTGAGTCCTGATTTTTCGTAATTATCTTCTATAATTAGATTTTTTCTGCATGAGCAAGGCTCAGTCCCTATAAAACCAGTATCCTTGCATAGTTCATGGTGGTATTTTAATTCCATATAGTCTGGCTTAAAACCGTTTTCAACTAAGAGTTTATCTTTTTCTCTCTTTAGATTTTTAATCTTCTCTTCGTTGGCCTTGGTGTCCATCTTGCAAGCTGCAAGCTTTAAACTATTAAAACCAGTTTCTTTAATTAATTCATCGATTGCCTTAATCTGAGGGATTTTCTTATAAACTTCATCTATACGCTTATCTTGTTGGACCTTATTAATCCTACGTCTTTCAGCTAATATTAGAGAGGCTTTTTCATTGGCATTCATACTATTTCTCCGTATTGTTCAATCTTTGAAGTCTCTTGCGTCTAGCTTTTTCAGCTATGGACATTCCGTCATTTGGCTTTTGTGGGTCAGACTTTCTCCTATAGGTCCTAACGCCTGTTGCTTTTTTAAGCTTATCTCTTTCTTCTTTCATTCTAAGCTCATTTAAGCTTGCTATCCCCATATCGCGCCAAGTCTTAAGATAACCCATAACATACTTAACATCAACATTTCCAGCTTCTCTCGCTTGTCTAAAGGCTTCTGTGACAAGCTCTGGTTCCTGATCGTATTCACCTAAGGTTTCGTGAATCCTTGTAATATCTGCAGGTGTTAATTTCCTTGCGATAATTCTCTCAATATTTTCAAACATTATAGACTTTCTTTGAGCCTTGTCGAAATTAATCTCATTATTAGAGCCGGGATCACTTTCTCCAAAATACATCTGTCTTAGAGATACTATTTCAATATAACTTGAACCATCTGAGTTCTTTTTTTCTCTAAAGATTCCCATGTTTATCCAAAAATTTACAGCTTTTTCAAATCTTTGGTCATCAAAATTTAGTTGACGTTTAATTTTTCCTTCATCTACCTTATTGTTGTTGTAAATTTCTTTATAGATTAATAGATAAACCTTGATAGCATCACCATCAGCCATTTGAAGATAAGTATTTAAAAACATATTTTCAAAAGGTGTTGTACCCATATCTAATTTTAATTCTTGCATTTCAAAGTTCATTATAATCATCCTTACTTAATTTCATATTAATAATTTTAGAATAAACAAGACCGTGAGATTTTTCAAAATTTTCCTCATCGACTTCTATATCTTGGTTCTCAAAGACTTCTTTGGTATATGAAGTAACTTTAAAACCACATTTTTTATATAATTTAATAGCCCTCTCGTTAAAGGTATTTACATCAAGCATTAAAGTCCTGTAGGACATTTCTTCAAAAAAAACTTTGGATATAGCGACAATCGCCTCATAACCATATCCTTCTGATACGAAATTTGGGTCAAAAACTATACCTAGCTTGGCCCTTCTTAATAGAGGGTTTATATTTTTTAAGCCGATAAAGCCAATAAAACGGTCATCGACTCTTCTTCTTACCGCAAAATATCTTTTATTGGGCATGGAAATAGTACCCTGCCAGAGTTTGATTTCAAAATCCGTAAGGTTGCCATAGTTGTAGCCTACAAGCTTTGGGTCAGTAAAAATCGCCCAGTCTTGAAGTTCATAGGCTGATTTGTTATCTATTTTATCTAAATATATCCTAGACATTTTCATCTCGTAAAGAAAGGTCTGTAAAGGTTGTACATTGTTTATTGAAAAATAAATCCACAGTACCTGTTGCGCCGTTTCTGTGCTTGGCAAATATTACTTTAGCCTGGTTAGGCTCAACTTCCTCATCGTAGTAATCTTCCCTATATAAAAGCATTACCACATCTGCGTCTTGCTCTATAGCACCAGATTCTCTTAGGTCTGATAAGATTGGCCTGTGATCCGCCCTTTTATCTGCTTCTCTTGAAAGTTGGGCAAGAGAAAGAATCGGACAATTTAATTCCTTTGATAGAGATTTTAGTCCTCTAGAAATAGAGGCGATTTCATTTTGCCTATTTTCCTGTCTGCCATCCGCCTGCATTAATTGTAGATAGTCTATTACTACTAGATCTAAACCTCTTTCTGCCTTTAATCTCTTTAGCTTTGACTTCATTTCTGATAGTCTAATACCTGGTGTTTCATCGACATAAAGATCGGTTTTTACTATCTTTTTTGTAGCATCTATTAGAAGTGCCCAATCATCATCTCTAATCGATCCATTTATAATTGACTCAAGGCTTACAAGGCTCACCATTGATAATAATCTTTGGTTAAGCTGGTAGGTTGACATCTCTAGAGAGAAAAAGGCTACAGACTTGCCGGTTTTTGCTGCATTCCAAGCCATTGTTAGTCCTAGGGCAGTCTTACCCATAGCTGGTCTTGCCGCAAGCAAGATTAATTGGGAATTTTGAAGTCCTGATAGTTTATTATCTACAACATCAAGTCCTGTTGCAACTCCTGTAATCTTCCCATCTGCAAGGGTTAGCTCGTTTATCTGCTGGAGAGTCTCCTCCATTGTATCAGATACTCTTACCAGTCCTTGGTTGTGGCTATCTTGAGATATCTCAAATATTCTATTTTCTGCGATCGCAAGAATATCGCTTACTTCATCACTTTGTTTATATGATGAGTCTATAATATCCTCACTTGCCCCAATAAGACTCCTTAATAACGACTTTTCCTTGACTGTCTTACAATAAGTTTCAATATTTGGAGTATAAAATGAGGAGAGGGTAATCTCAGTGATAAACTCCTCCCCTCCAACTTCTTGTAATATATTTTCACTCGAAAGCTTAGATACTAAAGATACATAGTCTACTTTAATGTCTTTTTCAAACATTGAAACTATTGCCTTATATATCCTCTGTGTTCTCGAGTCGTAAAAGTCTACAGGTTTTATAATTTGATTTGCACTATCAAAGGTTTCGTTTTTTGCTAAAATACAACCAATAATAGCCTGTTCTGATAAGAAGTCATAAGGTAATGGCCTTAAGCCATCAGTCATTATTCTACCTCAGCAACAACGTTAACTTTAAGGTCTGCGTTAACTCCTTCATATAGTCTAGCGTTAAGAACGAATTCACCAAGTCCGTCGATTTTTTCAACTTCTTCGATTCTCTTTCTATCTATTTCGATTCCTTCTTTTGCTAGAGCTTCAGCAATATCTTTGTTTGTTACAGAACCAAATAATTTTCCATCTTCTCCAACTCTAACTTTTTGTTCGATAGTTAAAGCTTCGATTTTTTCCTTAAGAGTTTCTGCTTCTTTTCTATTTTCAGCTTCTTCTTTCTTAAGTTCTTCTCTCATTTTTTCTAGTTCTTCCATATTTTCTTTTGTAGCTTTTACAGCTTTTCCTTGTGGGTCAAGGTAGTTTCTAAAATATCCTGGTTTTACATCTACAAGGTCTCCCTTAACTCCAACTCTTACAATATTATCTGTTAGTATTACTTTCATTTTCTTCTTCCTCTCTTAAATATTCAATAATAGCTTTTCTTAACATTTTTTCGGCATTATCCATGCTCATATCTAATTGGGTGGCTGCGGCTGTTAAGTGTCCGCCACCTCCAATGCGCTCTAGTATTAATTGTACCGATATATCGCCTAAGCTTCTACCTGAGATATGAATTTTATTATTGGCCCTAGTTAGGACAAAGCTTGCGAGGACTCCTTTTATATTTAAAAGATCATCCGCAGCTTGACTTGCAATCAAGGTCGATCCATCAATTTCCCTATTAAAATGGGCTACGGCAATAAAATCATTGACCACAAATGAATCTGCTATTACCTCTGATTTATATTTTACAATCTCAAAGTCATCCTTGAACATTCTCTTAATGTAAACTGAATCTGCTCCCCATCTTTTAAGAACGGAGGCTGCTTCAAAGGTTCTGACTCCAGTTTGGTAGACAAAATTTTTGGTATCAACTGTTATACCAGCTAGAAGTGACTCTGCAACAGCAGTTCTTGCTTTAAAGTTTTCATCCAAATATGATAAAATCTCTGTAACAAGCTCTGATGCAGATGAGGCATAAGGTTCTATATAAGAAATAGTAGCATTTTTAATATAATCCTTGCCTCTTCTATGGTGGTCTATTATAAAGATATTTTCTGTTTTATCAAGTAAGGCTGGCCCTTCAGTAGAATTTTTTCTGTGGTTATCTGTGACAATTATCAAAGATCCCTGGTTGATTTTCTTAAGTGCCTCTTCTTCTGTAAGGATATTTGCCTTTAATTCATCTAGTTCGCTAGTAACCCTGCTATACATATTTTCAATAGGTTTGGTCACTTCATTTAATATTATATAAGCTTGCTTATCCATTGATATTGCAGCTTCATATACACCAAGAGCAGAGCCAAAGGAATCCATGTCGGGGTTGTTATGGCCCATAATAAATATCTCAGGACTTGTTTGCATCATTCTCTTTAAGGCTTGGGAGATTACTCTAGATCTAACCTTTGAGGTCTTCTCTATAGCCTTAGTCTTTCCACCAAAGTACTCATAGTTATCTTCAAGCTTAACTACCGTCTGGTCTCCACCACGCGATAGTGCTATGTTTATCGCATCTCTTGAATCAGAATAAATCTCAGATGGCTTAGCCCCAGCTATACCAACACCAATTGATAATGTTGGTGGTAGGGAATTTCCTTCTTCTATATCTCTTACCTTATCAAGGATAGAAAACTTATCCTCGTGGATTTTACGATAGTCTTGGAATTCGCTTAAAATCATAAACCTGTCATTTTCGTATTTTCTAATTAGACAGTTATATTTTTTGAAATATTCATTAATTACTCGGTCAATCTCCCCAAGTACCTGTGGTCTCATTTCAGAATTTGCTGAATTTCTAATATCTTCATAGTTATCTATAAAGACAGAATAAAACACTAGTCTCTTATCCTTGAAAAGTTTTTTGATAGATTCGTCATAGGTATTGTCAACCCCATATAAAAATGTCTGACTCTTGCTATTGTCACTATCAAAAATAGTTGAGTAATAAAACTGAATAACCTTATCTGCTATAGAAACATTTTTTGATGTTCTAATTTCTTCATTATTAAATTCAATCTCAGACAAATCAGGAATAAGATTATCAATTTCTTCTCCTATTAATGTCCTATCAGGAAATAAATCTCTAAAAAATGAATTATGCCATTTAATCTTCCTATCATCTTCTACAATAGCTATAGGAAAAGGCATTTCAAAGACTACATTTTTAGTAATTGAATCAAAAGAATAGGATACATTATCCACATACTTTTGAAGTTCCTTGGCCTTGGTGGAATTTATACTTTTCAAAAATAAAAATAATATAATTGAAACTACAAGTCCCAAAGCTCCCAAAGTTTTGTTATAATAAAATACTACTAAAGATGCAAGCAAAGGAAAAGCCATTATCAAAACTATATTTGCCATGGAAATAAATTTTTCGTTATTTTTCATTTTTCCTCCTTGCTCTAAAATCTAGAAATACGTCTAAAACCCCAAATATAACCAAAGGGATAATTAAAACCTGAATAAGGATTAACATAAAAAACCACTGAAAAGATCTTGTCAATGGTAGGCTTGAATTTTTTAACATATAGTCAAAAAGACTTGCTCCATTAATGATAAAAAACATCATAGTAAGTAAGAGCAAATTGCCAAATAAATATACTTCCTTAAGTCCAAAAAATTTCCCTAGGTAAAAAATAACTAAATCAACTAAAATTAATATGATTAAATCCTTTTGATTCATTCTTAGTTCATCAAGGTTAGTAATATCAGTATAACTTTCATCTTTAATAGATAAGTAATTTCTGATAAGTTTTACTGATAAAATCGAATAAATCATGGATAAAAATCCAAGTATAGATGGATAAAGGCCTACGGTAAGCCTATAAATCTCAAAATCTAAAGAATAAGGATATGCGCTTTCAAAGCTCTCTTTTAGATTAACTGCGAGGCTATCTAAACTTAAGCCTTCTTCTAGCATCCTATATTTATATAAAAAAATAAAAATAATGCTAGTTATAACAAATGTCGCAATAATTTCTACTCTCGCAGAAAATTTAAGACCTATAAGGATTATTAAACTAAGTCCTATAAGCAGTAGGGGAATAAGACTCATCGTAAGAGCGTCCCTATCTACAAAGACTAGTCCCAGAAAATATGTGCCACAAGCCGCAAGTAAAAAACTTAAGATCCCTTCATTAAAATAAAAGATAGCAAATAATATTGGTATCATACCAATAAATATAAAGCTTCTTTTAGAGAAATATAAGCAAAGTAGGCTTAGGGCTATGACAAAAATAGGTTCCATAATCCTGTTTATTTTTTTTGTTAAAGTCATAAAATCTCCATATAAAAATTAAATAATTTTTATCTATATTATTTTACTATAAAAAGCAATTTTAACAATATCAAAAGTCTTTCTTTGCTCTTTAAATCCCAAAATTCAGGGCTTTTTCTACTCTATACGACTCCTTAATTAATATGAAAAAAGAGGCCAGTTGACCTCTTTAGATTTAAGCATAAGAATGTAGTGAAGGTAGCAAAGTATTTACCCCTACATATGTGAAAATCACACATATAAATCCAACTATGGCAAATATTGCCGCTCTCTTTCCTTCCCAGCCTCTTGACCTCCTTAAGTGAAGGTAAATTGAATAAATTACCCATGTTATAAAAGACCAAGTTTCCTTCGGATCCCAAGCCCAATATCTTCCCCAGGCTGATTCTGCCCAGATAGCACCAGTAATCATTACTAGTGATAGGAAAATATAACCAAAGGCTATTATTCTATAGGAAATAAGATCAAGTTGTTCTTTATCAGCGAGGGTCTTTGAGAAAAATGAATCCTTATCAAATTTATCTCTCATTAAATACATACCTGAAATACCTGCTGCTACAGCAAAGGCGCCGTAGGATAAAATAGCTAGAGAAACGTGGACTGCAAGCCACTTGCTATCTAAAGCTGGCATCAAAGGTCTAACAGTCCTATCTCGCATGGCAGCATAGCCTATTATTAAAAATAAGATTGGAGTAACAAAGGTGCCCATTGCTAGAAGTTTATATTTTCTTTCAAAAATCAAATAGCAAAGAGCAACTCCCCAGGCAAAGGCTGTGGCAAATTCATATTGGTTTGAAAGTGGGACTCTGCCAGCATTTATCCATCTAACAGCTAGTGCTAAAGTGTGGGCTATAAAAGCTATTATTAGGACATTTTTTCCCCTAAGACCCCATTTTTCTGTCTTATTTACAAATAATAATATAAACAGTCCCATTGACACCAGGTATCCAAAAAGACTTATATAAAATAAGATATTTTCTACTTTCAGTAAGTTCATTATAATTTTATCTCCTCAATTATTTTATCATATTTTTTGCTATGGAGCTTATCGTGCTTGGCTTGTTTTATATGAAGATAATCATAATCATCATCTCTAACAACAATTATTTCTCTTGGGTTTACATAAAAAGCTAAGAACAAACCAATTATAAGTAAAGCTGCTCCTAAAAGGGCAAATGGTGTAGCAGGATCTTTTGTAACTTGCACTAGGGTAAACATCTGAGGATCTTTAATTACAAAGGTGTAACCTTCCCATTCAATAGGATCTCCCGGATGATTTAATCCCATATCAACCCTTAATCCATCATAAAATATCGCATATAAAGCTACAGGATGGTTTAAAAATGGTGATTTTGTCCTAGGCTTCATCATAGATTTTTCGTCAAAATCCGGATAAAAATCTGCAAATTGAAGGGCAATCTTCTTATCATCAGCGATAAAAACATCTCCCTTGTACATAAGCTTATCTTCTAATAATTTTTTATCTTTAAAAAGATAGGCATCGCAAGCCCAACCTGTTGAGTTTTGATAGACGTTAAAGTCCTTGAATCTAAAAGGCTGATTTACCATAGCAACTCCCTTATCTACTTCCTTGTTATTTTCATCAAGAATAGATAGGCTTGTAATATACTGCTCTACAGTGTAATCTTCCCTAAACATAACGTCATATTGGTCTACTCTAATCTTATAGTCAGAATTATCAAGCTCCATCACACTTCCTGGCACACCTTGGACAAATTCTTCAAAACCTTGGTATCTGCCGTAGCCAAAGGCTAGAATAATAATAATTAATGATAAATGTGTAAGCCAAGATCCCAAGTAACCAATCTTACCATCAAATAAATAGTAGACCTCTTTTCCATCAACTTCTGTTTTTTTATAATTTTTTATATTTAATTTCTCAAAAATAGATAAATTGTGGTCTTTTACCTTTATCCAAGTCTTGTAATTTGCTAGCTTTGGTTCTATAGCAGGATCTTTAAAAGACTTTTCAAAAATTGATTTAAAACGATTTATACTACACAAAAATAAATTTATCAAAAGTAGTCCAGTAATTAATATATACCACCAAGCTGAAAAGACCTCATCAAAGTCACATGCAAGAATAATCTTAGACCAAAATCCACTATAGGAATGAAGATAAAAATCCTCTGGATTTCCCTGCGGGATTACAGTCCCAATTATAGATAAAAGAGCAATTACAACCAGGAGGATTATCCCCGTTTTCATTGAATAGAAGCTTTTAAATATTTTTTTAATCTGTTTTTTCATAATTTCCCTTAAAAGCAAATGGACTCCGGAGAGTCCATCACTTTCTTATTCATACTTATTTAAGATCTCTAGACCTTCTTTAACTAATTGTTCTGCCTCATCTAAGTTTTGGTGAGCTTTCTTTGAATTGTGGAAGCCCTCGCCGTTTTCTACCCAAACAAAATCCCATTTGAATTGAGCATACCTGTGAATATGTTGTAACTGGGCCTTATCTTCATCAGATAAATCGCCAGCTTCAATATGTTTAGCTAGTAGGTCTACAAATTCCTTAAGTTCATCACTTACTTCATTTGTCCTATCAAATACGCCTTGTTGAACTTCTTCAACCCAAGCAATCATATCATCTTCGCTCTTACCCTTATGGCAAGATAGGCAAGAATTTTTGATGCCTTCTTTAGATTTAAGCGGGCTTGTCCAATGGTGAGATTTGAATTTTTCACCCTTTTCATTTTCAACAACTGGCATATGGCAGTCTATACAAGATAATCCTGCTGCATCGTGGACAGAACCCATCATTGTTTCAAATTCTGGGTGTTGAGCTTTAAGTAATTTCGCACCTGTTTGTGGATGTTCCCAATCAGCAAAATCAATTTCATCGTAATACTCTAACATGTCATCTGTTTCAAAACCATTCTTATAAGGTAAAATTACTTCCTTAGTTTCTGGATCCATGTAATATTCAACGTGACATTGTGCACAAGATAAACTATCAACTATAGCATTGGTAGAATTTACATAACCTTCATCAATTGCCTTTTTGAAGTGATCTCTTGTTACTTGGATTGTACCAATATCACTCATATGACAATCATAACAGGAAATAGTCTCCATATTAGGATGGCTGTCTACAAATTCATTAAAGTCTATAGCATTTACATCCACTCCATCTTTTTCAAGAGCATCTACAAAGTCTATAGTCTTACAAGCAAGGCATGACGCACCTGCTTGAGGTCTTTTTGTATTAATGACGTCTTCTAAAGCATAAACATGGCCCCTTGCCCTATCATATTGTTTAGCAAAACCATATCCGTCATAATAGGTTTTAAGATTTGGGTGGGTTTCTAAGTAGTCAACTTGAACTGACCCGCCAAATTTAGTTTCACTCATATCAGCATTTGCCTGATAAGTCGCATAGACATCAGGATATGTATCTTTGTAATCATCGGCAGATTTAATCTCTGTATCATTAGTACATGAACTAAGAGATAAAGCTAAAATAAAAGCAGATAAGGCCGCTACAATTTTCCTGTTCATCTTCTCCTCCTATGAATTTATAAATATAATAAGCGGACTAGACACAAATTATATCTATTCTTTATACTTATTATAAACCATTTTAAGAAAATATATAAGCAAAGCTTTTCCTGATTCTCATTATTTTTAAACAAAAATTTAAAAAATTAATATTTTATACCAATGAAGCCTAATTAGTCCTAAGAATATTCATAAAACTATCTATTAAAAAACAAAATACTCCCTAAATCAGCCAATAAGGCTAACTTGAGAGTATAAAATTTAGTCTTTATTTTCTTTCTTTTTTGCTAATATCATTCCAAGTCCAGATACAAATATAATTGATAAAAGTGGAGTTATATATCCTTCAACCCCTGTCTTCACATTTAGCCTTGCTATCTTATCCTTAAGACCCAATACTTTTTCATTTTCAAAGACTATGGTGGTTGGACTTACTGGATCTCCTGACTTTTCTGTCTGGATAATTTTAGTAGGCTTACTAGATTCTTCATTTTCTAAAGATTCTGCTTGTTTTTTAGCCTTTTCGAGTTTGGCAAGCCTTCTTGATCTCATTGGATCGGTTAGGCCTTCTTTCTTAGTGTAAATATTTTCAAAAATCATTTTTGAAACTTTATGGTCAGAAGAATTCTTAATCAAAAGCTCCTTAACACTCATCTTGCCATCTGACTCTATAACTTTTACATATAGCCTATAAACTTCTATGTCATAGATTACATTTTTCCTATCAGGATCTTTCTGATAGATTTTATATTCATATTCGCCTGGTTTTTGATAATTAATTCTTAATTCTTTTTCGCTATCCCCTTTTATCTTAAACTCAAGTCCCTGCTTGCCAGCTTCTGGAAGAGGAGCATCATTGCTTGTAGCTTCTATAAAATAGATGAAGTTATCTTTTGGTTTGGCATAAGGGGAATCAATACTTATATTTTGTTTTATATCAAGCTTTAAGGATATGCTTTCTGCATAGGCCCTTGGTGAAAAAAAGAAAAACACAAAGAGAAAGGTTAATGATAATGAAAGGCTCAAAAATGTCTTCATTATCCCAAATGTTTTATTGTACATTTTATTTAGCCTCCTCTTCTTTCTTCTTTAGATTAATTAATTCAAATATTAGATATATTATTACCAACAAGCACCAAACTACAATCAGAGTGAGCAAATAATCAATCTCATGATTCTTTGTAAGTAGATTGGAGAAGTTGTTGGTTTTAACTTCTTCCTGGTAGATATTATCCTCTACCTTATCGGTTAGCCTTCCAATTAGGATTGACCTACCATTTGTGATAGTAAAATCACAAGTATCAAATACTACTAAGTTCTCATCATCAGAAAAATCTAGTTTTCTTGAAAAGTCCGCTATCTCATAGATGTGGTCGATAAGGTCTGGCTTGTCTGTCCTTGTTTTTGCAATGGATAATATATCTGGATCTGATCCTACAGTTTTTAGAAAGGCAAAAAACTCTATGCCCTTTATTCCTTCGCCGTCCTTATGGATTGCTCCATAACGGTGGGTGTCAAAAAATTCCTTGTCCTTAAAAAGTTCCAAATCTCCAAACATTTTTCTTTCCGCCATAAAATGTCCATAGAGAATATTTTGGAAGTCTGAAAAGTCCTTTTCATTTGAGGCATCGAGGAAAATTGAGCCTGTGGTAGAAAACTTGCCAAGGACTGTTTTATTTAGGTACTCGTCATTGTCCCTGCCTTGAACTATGGGATAGTCTATTTTTGTCCCATAGACATCAACCCAGCCAATAAGGTCGGGATTGATTTTCTTAAGCTCTTCGTAAGTCAACCTGTCTTCGCTATTTGGTTTATAGACTGCGTAGGTATCAGGATCGGCTATTTCCATTAATTGATGGGTGTCCCAAAAGGCATAGGCTCCTATAATAAGAGCCAGGATAGAAATAATAAGGATAATATAATCTACAAATCTTGATACAAACCTAATCTTTCTTAGCTTTTGCTTTTGCTCTTCTGTTAGGGTGATTTTTTTATCTGTCCCAGGGGAGGCTTGCCCCTCCCCTGGCGTATGGTTTTTCTTAGTAAAAGTTCCTCTAGTATTTTCTTTATTATTCATAAAATAAAGTCATACTAGACTTATGCTAGGGCTTCCTCGTCTTCTTTTTTACCCTTGATAAAGAAGGCAATACCAGCACCAGCAACTGCTACTAGGGCGATGAATGGTAGGTTGTCAACTAAAAGACCTGTTGGTGTTTGGGTCTTGTTTATATATTCAACAAAGTTTCCGCCAGTTTGGTCACCTATAACACCTGCCTTTTCAGTTCCAGTTGTACCATTAAATGTAGCAGATTTTACAGAGCCTGTATATGCACCTGCGTGTGTTTCGTCATATTCAACTGTAGAACCTAGTAAAACTTCACTAAATACTATTCTTTGGTTGTGTTTTAGAGTGATTTCAAAATCTTCTCCATAATTTTGAGTATTTCCTTCACCAATTTTTCCTGATTCACCAGCTATAAAATACTTAAATGTTTTGTCATCAGAATGAGTTCCTGTTGGTTTTGTAACTTTAAGTTTGAATTTAAATTCTGCGTTTGTATCTGGATTTTGATCTGTTATTGTTTTTCTTAAGGCGAAACCTTTTTTATCATTTTCTGTTATATCTGTTCCACCCTCATCTGTCTTCCCATTACCAGCTTTTTTGTCATAATTGTTTTCAAAGGCAAATTTATTCTTATCTTTTGTAGAGTCATTTTGATCACCTGGTTCATATCCAGTTTTCTCCTCAGTAACATCTCCACTCTTATCATCTTTTGTTTTCTTGATTTGGATATCTGTCACTTCAAAGTTATCTCCAACTTTTTTAACAAATAATGATACAGTATATTCTGCTTGAGAATAGGTCATATCAGGTGTGCCACCATCAGTTTCTTTTACAGTATAAGTATATTGGCCAGCTTCGCTAAATGTTACACCATCAAGAGCATTTGCTGTTTCTTTTATAAGTTGTTTACCATCTTTTGTGGTGTCATTATCATCTTTATCATTAGCTGTATATGCTACTGTTACATCATTTACTGTTGGAACTTCATTTGCTTTTGTTTTATCACCATTCTTGCTGTGGGCAGTAAATTTAAAGGTGAATGTTTCTGCTGGTGTAGTAACACCTTCTGCTGGTAAATTTAATACTTTTTTAATATTTAATGGTTTTCCAGCTGCTTCTGCTGTTGTTGGGTTTGTTACGAAAACTCCACCTGCTAGGCTGAGTGCTAGGGCGCTTGCTGCTATTTTACTTTTCAATGATTTCATTTTAATTTCCTTTCTTTTTTTATATTATATTCCTCTTCTTCTTAAGAGAGTAAATATCTTGCCTTTGATGAGCTTT
>QWCK01001563.1_pt1 | contig 32592 bp, 43 predicted proteins | sample 1972571 | NCBI WGS metagenome assembly QWCK01 (sample SAMN09866710, study PRJNA288562) | Human gut metagenome isolate term2_stool, whole genome shotgun sequencing... | isolation source: gut | host: Homo sapiens | place: USA: California | reverse complement strand
AACGGAGAAGCCGCTGTCGCCCGTTGTGCTGTTGGCAGGAATGTCTTGGCTTTTTTCATGATAGGCAAACTCAAATCCGTCCTGACCGTTGGGCTGGCCAACCAGAGCCTGTGTGAGCGCATCGTATTGGTTGTTTGTCGTATGCGTATTGACCTTGAACGTTCCCATGAGCGAGTGCCCCTGCAAGACTTGTTTCTTCGGGTCGAGATCATAATCGTACCAGTAGTGCGTGACCGTCTTCCCCTGCTCATCCTTGTCTGTAGTTGTATTAACGGGTGTCTTGGTAGCGTCTTTCTCTGTCGTGCAGTAGGCAAGGCGCATGTACCAAATGGTGAACACCTTGTCTTTCATGTACTCTCCCGTATCGCCGTTCTTGACGTACTGTGTACGCTTACGTATGTTATAAGCGTAGAGGTTGATATGTGGATATACATCATCAAAGGACAGGGCGAGCGTCTGCCTGACAGCATTGGAGGCATCAAATGCTGGTTTGGAGATTATTTTTCCATTTGCATCAATGTAGATGCAGCCGTCTGGATAATTATCCGTGTTCAGGCATAGTCGTGCGAGTGTAGCTACGTTCCCTGTTCCCACCTGTGCCTTGCGGGACATGTTCTTAGTCGAGCCTTGCGGGTAGAAGCAGTTGTAGTAAGCCTCCTTGGAAGCCGTCACTGACGCAACCTGCAAGTTGCCATGCACCTTCAGTAGCGGCACGTCCTCACTGAGATTGACAGACACCTGCCCGAAGTACAGGGTGCGGTGCTCCCATGACAGGTGCCCCTCGCAGCTGTTTGACTTGCATGCCTGCGCGATGAGTGAAATAACAGAGAGAATATCATTGGAGGACACGGAGAAGTTCACCGAGCCGTCCACTGTCCCACAGAGGGTATAGGTGAATTTGTCTTCTTCCGCTGTAAACCCAAATGCTTCGTTGATAGTATCGCATACGTGCTGTAATGCTGTAGTGGTAAGTCCGTCAAACGACCAATCCTGCTGCTTAACAGGTGCCCCGCTCTGGTCTGTGGTTGAATAGAGGAACGGCACACGGGAGAGAATCATCAACGGGTGGTGGAACTCTGGCGCATACTTGAACTGCTTGCTGTCTTCTGACGGGGTGTAGGTGTCAAGCAGGCGGTATTTCAGCCCGTCGTTAAACGGAATGATATATGCTCCTGCGGGGAGGGTGACTTTCTTGTCACTGTTCCATGACAGCCTGACAAGATTTGTCTTGCCAAGCTCTTCCTCGTGCTCACCTCCCTCTGTGAGGATGGCGTCGAGTAGTTTTGTGCCGTTGATGTTGTAGATTACCATGCTTCAAAATTAGTTAAATCTATTTGAATAACAAATACTATTTGCGATTATTTGGGTTCGTTTCTGTAATCTTTAAGACAAATTTTCCAATCCCCCTCATAAACTGGCTAAACTGAGAGCATGATTGGTACAAGCAATGGTACACGATGTTTTTTTGGAACGATGTTTCAATGTCTAACTTTCCCTTACTTAACTCATTACAGAATGAAGCATAACGGGCAATAAACTGATCCTCGTCTTTTGCGGTCAGATTGAGTTGTAGAGTTATGTCACGCGAATCGACATATATAGCATGATTAACATATTCTTTACCGTGTTTAGTCCTATCATCATTTGTGATATAGGGCTTTACAGCAGGAGGTGTCATGAGTGCAGACAAAGACGTGTCGTCCATACTGATGCCCCACGTAGTGTAGGCATCTTTACCGTTTATCATTAATTGTCCTGTTAGCATATCATTTTATATCTTTTAAATTCTTATTCACAGAGTCCAACTTTATGGCAAATTCTGTATATATAGATTTTGAACATTTCAAAATATCTTCCAAGTAACTATTATTATACACCATCAAGTTTTTTATCTCCAATACAGCCGTATTAGTTGATGAAGAAAATGTGGCCAGAGATCCGACATTTGCTATTACCGTCGAAACAATATCCTTTATCTGGTCTCTTGATATGTTCCCCGCCGTGATCAATGCGATGAGATTTGTTGATTGTTCGTAAGTGATTGAAGAACTCCCATTTGCAGATGCACTTTGCTGTTCATTTTCGCTTCCAAACAGGCTTATCCCTTTATCAGCTGCTATACCTTTATACCTGCTCATGAGGTTATTGAACGTACCTTGCCGTCCTAAAATCTGCGATGTCATTGTATCAAGAATTTCCACATAATTCTTGAACTTGTTATCAGCTGACATAGACTGATTTTTCATCACATCGAGCATCTTGTTGTTAGCATCCTCTATGATACCGCTGAATAGGGTCTGGAAAATCATCTGTTTACCGATATTTTCCAACATTTTACTGATGCTATCTCCAAATTCTTTTCCTGCATCTGTCCCGTTCTTGAATGCGTCAACAAGGGCATCTGTCATGTTATTTCCTAAATCACCAAAGATGCCAGACAAGTAATCTTTCAGCTGCTTTGCAGCCTCCTCTGTTTTATCGTAGAGGTCTATCATGTTTTGCAAAGCTTCCTTACCCTCTCCATTAAACTCTCGACTACCAATGATACTCTCAGCAAGTTTCTTGTTGAAATTACCTGCTGAATCAACTAACTGAGGATAAACATCGAGTATGGAACTGTACAAATCCTTACCCTTACCCCATCCCATAAAACCAGTCTTCTTGTGACCAGTCTTAATCTGGATGTCAGCCAACCCAGAGTAACCTTGTTGCAATCTACTGTACTCTCCGAACCGTTTTCCAAGTATTACAATTCCGTTTCTGAATTTCTTTTGTTGGACAGTTGTTCCTCTAAGTTCAGAATTGAGATTTACGTATGCCTCTCTTAGTACATCAACGGCATTTACTGCTTTCGTGTAATCCAAGTTACCGAATACAGTTACAGACTGTTCAAAGTTTAGTTTTTCTTCAAGCAAAGCAAGGTTATATGCTCTCTGCTGAGACAATACTTCCTGCTGTATCTTTTTCAAAGCTTCAGCATGTCTCGCGCTTGCCTGGAATGCCTTTGTGACAATACCGATAGCTTCACCAGCTGCCGCAGTAATACCACCAACAAGCCCTCCCTGTGCGAACCCCTTGCCGATATTCGAGACAGAGCTCATAACGTCTGAAAGTGTTTCCATAGCATCAGCCATACCTGTACTTCCTGCCGCATCAAACATGTCGGACAACCTACTTGCGATGCCACCTATCAGGTCTGCTGCCTCCGATGCAGATGCACCAAGTTTCTTTAATTTAGCTTCCGTACTCTCACCCTTGTCATCCTTGCTTTTTGAGAACAGATTTTTCAAGTCCTCCGCAAGTTGCTTAAATGGATTGGAGGACTTAGCAGCTTGTTTCAACCTCTCCAATTGCTCTGTGATGGACTTTATCTGCTCTGGACTTGCTTTCAATGCTTTCAGCTGTTCAGTGGTAAATCCGAAATCAGGCGTTATGTCTGAAGTCTTGGTGTTCTTTAGATAGGATAACAATTCTTCCGTTTCCGTGATAATTTTTCTTATTTCCTTATCACTCTTGTCAGCTGCGTCGCCAAACAGGTCTATGAATAGCGTGGACGATTCTCTCATTTTGGAGATTTCCTCGTCATTGACAGACTTTATAGATTCCTTACGTTTCTTTTCAAGTTCTTCAATAGCCTGCTCACGTCCTTTGATGTCCGCAGGCATAGATTCCAAATCCTTGCGCTTTTTGTCGAAATCAGAGTTTATTTGTGTACGCCTTGCTTCATAATCTTGGAACTCTCCAAGTAATTTCGTATACAAGTCTTTTTGAGCCTTTGCCTTCTGCTTTTCAGCTATCGCATCATATTCTGCAAGCTGTGCATTTTGTGTTGCCGTTAGGTCACTATCTGTAAGGTTGAGAGAATTTCTGTAAGCATCCTGCCGTGCTTTCTTTGCCTTTGGATTCTTGTTGAGCCATTCATTAACCTTGTTGTCTTTGAGGGCTTCAATCATATCCTTACGACGCTTATCATTCTCGGCAATCAAACGGTCGTAGTTGAGGTTTGTCTGCTCGATTTCTTTCTCGTAGCTTTCTTCCTTGAGGTCTATATTCTGCTGCCTTATAGCAAGCTCGGTTTCCTTTTGCTGTTCTAAAACAATGTTCTCATAGTCTTTAATAGCCTTGTTACGTCCTCTTATTTCTTCGGCTATTCGCTCTTTCTCTCTCCTTTCTTCCTCCTTCCTTCTTTTTGCTTCACTTGCATAATTTTTTTTCTTACTCTCATTCTTTTTAGCTTCCTCTTCTGCTTTTCTTTTAGCCTCCTTTTCTTTTTCGTCTTGCTTTGTCTGCTTGTTTTCAGCAGCCTCCGCATAGTCTGCTGAACGCTGGAGAGCTTGCTGTTTCGTGTACCGTCTGCCATTTACTAAAACAGATCCTCCGTCTTTCAGATTTGCACCAATAGCTGCAAAACGCTTTGAAAGTCGTTCTAACTCTGGTATTCCCATCTTGCCCATCCATGATGGAAATTTACCGTCAAAGTTGACATGGAAACCTATCGTATTATCCTTATACTGTGACATCAACTCCCTAATATTCTTGTAAAGTTGATGAACACCGTCTGTTGGTCCCTGCAATTTCCTTTCCAATACAGCAACCTTGTCCCCATAGTCCATGGAGGCACTTGACGCATTTCTTTCTGCCTCTGCGGATTTGTTCACCATATCGAGGTGCTTCTCTTGTGCCTCAGTAGCATTCTGAACGCTATTCACATATTTCTGAATTATATCGTCAGCCTTGAGCAAGCTATTGTCAGCCCACTGGCTATTGATAGCTTCATCGCTCAACCCTATGGCTTTCATACGCTCCTGTATCTTGGAACGTATTTGATCCATTCCTTTGTCATACTCTTCGCCAGACTTGTTAACTATAAGATTCATGTTGTTTCTAACAACCTCTCCTATAATCATGCTGATAGCAGAAGCGTTTTCCCTAATTTCTTCAGCACTGCCAAAAATCTTATTCAATAAAGTGTCACCAGTTTTGTTGTAAACTGCGTTGCCGAGGTCGTTCATCAACTGATTCTGCGCATCTTGAATAGCTTGTTGATACTCTTGGCTAACAGAATCTATATCATTAAGCCTTTGGCGCTCTATGCTTTCCTCCTTGATGAGTTGAATTGCCTGCTCACGTTTGGCGTTCACAGAATCTATATTATCCCCTTCTTTTATTTGAGTGATGCCATAATCAGAGAGAATAGCATTAAGTTCCTCCAATACTTTCTTAGACGTGCTTCCTGACAATTTTAATTTGTCATGCCCCTCTGACAATCCTAACAATGTATTTGCGTAGGTGTCAAGTGTGGTAAGGGTTGTAGCTGCGTCTTTACCGAACTTATCAGTATATACAGCCATCTTGTCTGTATCTGTATTTACAAGCTGGATGACACTTAACAATGTGGTAAGACCGACCGTTAAAGCCCCAACAGGATTGGCGGCGATGGCAGCCGTTAACCCTTTTATTGATGCGGAAAATAGCGTTGTACGTGCAGCTGCCATTGCAGCTGAATTGGAGAGAGTGATGTTATTCATCGCAGCCAATTTGCTTTGCAGGGCAGCCTCCTGCAGTAGCCTATTATGAATCGTCTGATATACGTTATAAGCAATGATAGCTGCCTTTGAAATACCATAAGCAGTAGCAACTGTTCCAAGGACACGAGCAACCGTTTCCCAATTTTCAACGAGTTTTGAAACAAGCGATAAACCTGTATTGATTCCTCCCTCACTTTGCTTACCTATCTCATTGAACATATTATCGACAGCATCCTCAATGTTGCTTATCTGACCCGTGATGGTGTGGGACTGCTTCTCCATAAGACCAGCGAACTTGCCTCCTTCAGACGTCATAGAGATAATAGCCTTCTTCATATCCTCTGCACCAACTTTTCCAGCAGTAACCAATTCTCCGACTTGGTCCTTGGCAACCCCAAACTGCTTTGCTAATTCATCTGCAATTGGAATACCTCTTCCTTGAAATTGACGCAAGTCCATTGTAAACATACGACCCTGAACCATCGTTGTGCCATACAGGTAAACCAAATCATTCAAAGGCATAGAAAGACCAGCCGCGATATCACCTAAACGAACGAGCGTTTCATTTACATCATCTGCTTGTATACCGTAAGCAAGCAACTGTTTAGCTCCATTAGCAACGCCCTGTAAGTCAAAGGGTGTAACGGCTGCCGTTTTAACAAGTTGAGTCATGAGCCTATTAGCGTCATCTGCATTTCCAAGCATGGTTTCAAAGGCAACTTCCAATTGCTGGAACTGACCTCTGACATTCATAACCTTAGATGCAAATTGCTGTGCTGAAAAAGCGCCAAGGGCGGAAACGGCTGCTGATTTAATACCTTCAAACATCTGTTCTATTCCTTGACCGCTTTGCTCTACAACTTGTTGTGTCTGCCTTACACCTTTCTGAACTCCATGTAAAGCTGACAACATATTTCCGTTATCCCCCGTGATATCAAATTTTAATCCTGCCATATCCCTTTTTTATTATCGTCTATTTTGTAAAGGTATATTCTTTTATTTCCAGCTCATTTCATGTATAGCGCGCATAATAGAATCCTTGTTGTTTCCGTCTATCATATCTGAAGTGTTGTTGATATGGGTGTTCTTCATTTCCTCGTCTGTAAGATAAATAGATGTAATCCTATCTTTCAAAAGTAACTGAAGATTTGTGTAGCTTATACCCCAGACAACATAATCCAAAGTCCACTTGTATCGTTCACAAGCGGCATCTATGAGAGCTCCGTATATAGACTTGCCTCCAAACGTGTATGTGTTATTACTTTTCTTTGCCTTAGCTATTTCGGACATACTGTGCAATTCTTTGTTTATGCCGAGATGTTGAGCAATGTTTGTTGTTTTGTCACTGGTAAGACAAGCAAGGGTTAAGGTGGCTATATCTCCGTTTTCCATTTCACGGAGAAAGATGTTTTTACGTATCGTAACAATTCTGTTATTAAGTACATCTTTCTTAGTCTGTAAAGTGTGATAAGCAAGTAATAGACAACAATCCTCCTTTTTTGTTTCCACGAGTCTTAATGCTTCTACGTAAGGATTAACTCTAAGTAACTCTGTATTTAATTCAAGGTTATCTACGACTCTTTGCTGTAAATACATCTTACCGAGTGTCATTGGGTACAAATAAAAATGCCGACGACCAACGCTGAAACCTTTAGGTCTGTCTATGATGGTGTCGGCAATATCTAATTCTAATTGCTTTATCTTGTCCATAACTGTTCATTTTGTTGCAGGTGATGGACTCGAACCACCGTCCTTTACGTTATGAGCGTAACGAGATACCACTTCTCCAACCTGCTATATTGCCGTCTATCCGGCTGTCATACGTCTTTCCGTATTGTCTGTTATCCTGACTTCTTACCAAGAACTATTCATCTACGTCGGTAAATACTACGTCCGTATCTTCGAGTGTAGCACCCTCCTTGACAGTAGAAAGGTCTTTAGGAATGGTACACCACTTCACGATGTTTCCGCTTTCTGCTTTCAATCCGTCATGGCTATAGGTGAGCAATCCACCCTCTTCTGTACTGTACTCATCTGAAAGAGATGCGACAGTATTTTCCATTCGTGGGCCTGGGACAGTAACGTCCTCTGGCTGGACAAAGATTGCATAGTGATGAGCTATCACACCATTGACATCCTTGAAAGGTTTCTTGCGGCCTGCAAGGCGGCGCAATACATACTCAAGCACATATTTGTTGGCAGAATACTTTACTGCTTCGTTCTCGCCACCCTCAATAGGTGCTTCTTTCTTATCACCCTTTGTAGGAGTGAGCTTCGTTGTGTTCTCTTTTGGGGTTCCAATCTTTGTCCACTTGGAATTTTCAGTATCAAGGTCCTTGACTATGATATTACACTTACCCCATCCAATAGGTTTTCCCATAATTTTTACTCATTTATAATTTGATACAAAAGTTTATTATTTATCACATGTTCGGAAGTGGCAGGCGATTCTATTACTCTTTGTCCACATTCGTAATTTGAATCTGTGATTGACAAACGAAAATCATTGCCACGAACATTATCAAACAAGTCAAATGACATCTGACATAGCTTTCGCAGTCTGGAAGACCTTTCCTCATCTTGACCGTCACGGGTATCATCAGAAACATAGATATTGACATTTACATAAGCAATTTGCTTCTGCTTCGTTTCATTTGCAAGTATGGATATTATAATATCCTCGCTTCGTGAATCTCTTGGTCGGACGGAAGTCTTCTTCAATTTGCCTGTTACCTCTTTCATTAGGATAGACTTATTGATGACACCCCAAACATCGTCCTTTATATCTATATCTGATTTCATGAAAACAATTTGTTTATTTTTTTAATTGCTGCTTTCTTTGCCCTTTCAAGTCGAGCATCTACAATACTTTTTGCCCAAAGTTCCGTTGATGCCAATACGTCCTTGTTTTCGAGTGCTTCTACATAGCTCGCATAATTCATTCCTGCCACTACTACCAATGCGTAGGCGCTGGAGTATTCACGTCCAAGCTGGCTTATCATCTTTTGTCCCTCAACACTGCCCTCGCTGCCCTGTAAAACAGTTTTGAATGCAGACTGCATCAGCTTCACCCCGTGATCGTAAACAGCGAACCCAATTGACGAACGTAGATTGCCTGAATGATCATACCAACTCTCATCGCCAGACCTGTCTCTGATTTTGGCAATACACTCGACACCTAACTTTGCGAGACTATTTGAGATCTCGTTTTTCAAGATTTCAAATGATTCATTAAGAATATTCTCTACTTCGCTTAGCGGTGTTGTCATTCGTATTCCCATATCATATCCAAATCTTGCACTGGTGCTGATAACGGTGGAATCCTAACACTGAAAAAACCTTTCCTTCACTATTGTCGTAGAAGTTGATACGAATCTTGTCGTTATACTGAAACTCACGACAATCATGAGGAAGATTATAAACAGTGTACGAATATGGATGCACAGTTCCATCTGGAATAGCGATTGTTTCCGCTTTACCTGCAGGAACGATATCGCATTTATAAGCATTTTCCACCCAATACACCTGACCTTCTGTATAGTCTCCTGTCTCAGGGTCTTCGTACCCTTGCGTTACAGCTTGGTAACTGAGTGTATGTGCGGCAAAATCAAGTACAGCCATATTACCACCCGAAATATACCATCGGTTTGTCAATGTCTACAGTTGGCTCACCGATGGACTTATATAACGTGTTTATGCGAACCAGCAGCCGTCTCTTATCCTCATCGCTAAGAGTACCTACACTCTTATCAGATTCTGAATAATTGACAGCTTGTAGAAGAGAGTAAAGACAGTCTGCAAGTGCGCCTTTCCATTCATTGGTAGTCGAAATTTCATACGAATATTCAACACAACCATCCAACTGACGTTCTATGATTTTATTTTCTACAAAACCAACTGGTAATGGGTAATGAATTTCATCGCGGAGCGCTTGCAAAACAGTCTTCATAATTAACCTTGTGCTACTACATTAGAGAAAAGAGTTGCCTCGTCATCGTCATTCAATGCATTGATGGCTGCTATAATAGCTTCATCTTTAGCATCAATCCTGATCTTGACGTTAAGTGCTTTCAGTTGAGCTACGAGGTCAGCTTTCTTATACTTCTTCCCATTTACAGTTGTAAACTCATCAGTCGTATCAGATTTCTCAGCCGTGGTATCGACCTCAGCTGATTTTGTCTCCGAGCAATCAAGAACATAAATCTGGTCTACATCTTCTATGACAGGTAAGACAAGGGACTGACCATTTGTAAACTCCTGCAACGGGTCTGTTTTTGAAAACTTACTAATCAACTTGTACTGATCTACAATAGCATACTTAACACCATCTACAGGGTTTTTTGATTCAGCCAGAGAGCCCCATACGAGCGAGCCTACCATATCTGAGCATAAGAATACCATGCGTTCTGCATTCCAAGGCTTTTTACTCTTCTGTACACCATTCTTCTCAAAGATAACAGAGCGGTCTACTACAATGAGCTTGATATCGAACTCATCCTCGAATGCTTCAGTAAACTTCTTTACAGACGGAACTTTAAGTGTGCTACTATCTGTATAAACTTTATCATCAGCATCAGCTACCAACTCACGAGCCCAACGTTCCTTACGGATTTCATTCAACTTGGACTTTGCGAGCATAAGAGTGGTGATGGTGTTGCCATCAGTGTCAGCCTTACTCTTGATGTTCTCAATATCCTCGTAGCTTACATGACCCTTGACGGTAGTACCAAAAGTATTTTCATCAAGATAGCCGAAGTTAACACGCAAGCCTGTTCCTACGTTGTCTTCATCCTCAACAAGCAATACGCCTTCTGACAGAGCTGTGAGGAAGTTAGCTTCGTTCTTCTCGTCAATACCAATTGAACATGCCTCTCCATCATTCAGCAACTTAACGAGAATACGCTGTTTCTCAGCCTTTTTTTCATCTTCATCGGTGGTTGTGACATAATTAGACTTCATGATGTTGATAGCGTTAATCTCTGTCTCACGCAAAATCTTTTTCATACCAACTTTTGGCAGCTTGCCGTTGGAAGTAGCGAGTGTCCCACGTTTCTTGATTGGCAACGGAGAGTCCATTGCTACCATATCGGCAGCCACATAGGTAGTCTTTGCGGATGTTCCCTCCCATTTCTGGTCAGAGCTGTAGACAGGCGTTAACATGGTTTTGTGGAGGTAAGTACGCTTTGCAGGCGCATCTTTCTCCTTGATGTAAAGGTTCAGTTTCGGCCAGATACTGGCAATAAACTGAATAAAAAGTGATTTTTTCATTTTTTACATACTTTATTAATCATGTTCAAAAATAAGATTTGGGAGAGCCGTTTTAATTGCGGTTCTCATCTCGTCGGTGATAGGATAGGGCATAGCCTTATCGTTTACACGCCCGTCATCCATAATACCCACGAGAGGTTCGCTTGCTGGTTTAGAGCAAACAACAACACCTACATAGTCATGCTTTGCAGGAAGAGCCTTATAAGCTCTGTCCTGTACAGGCATAGGCATGTAGATGTAATCCTTGTTATCCTCGTCGAGCGTGCGAATCACAATGTGCCCAGCCTTGATTACATCTTCCTTGAAGCCTGTCATATCAAGTGTACGGCCACCTGTGATGCCACCATTGTACTGACGGATAACAACAGAATCTATACCTGTAACAATATTGGTACGATCCTTAACTAAATCTGCTTTTGCACCCATTTTGTACTAAAAATTAAACTTTTACTTTTTGATGATTACAGCTTAGCCAGCTCCTTCACCTCATCATCAGACATTATCTCTTCGTCATTCTTTTTACCTCGTTTGTTTGCTGCACCGGCTGATGCATCGGGAGCACCCAGTTTATCGAGACCCTGATTAGCGCGTTCTTGGTTCTCTGATTCAAGGTCTGACTCAACCTCTTCATAGAAATCCTCAAACTCGTCATCATCTTTGAATGACATACGATTGAAGGCTTTGATCGTTCTCTCACCAAACTTGCCTGTACCTTTCAGCAACTTCTCCAATTTGGCTTTACGGCTGTTAGCTGTATTACCACTTTTGAGTGCTGTAATCTCTGACTGCATACCATCGAGTTTGTCCATCAATGGCTTCAGTGCCTTAGCAAGAGGTGTTTCGTCACCGCCATCATCCTCGCTCTTCTTTACTTTTTTGAAAGCCTGACTCCTACGACTATTACGAGTTACTGGCTCATCGTCGTCATCATTTTCATCATCATAATCTTCCTCTTCTACAGGGTGAGCATTCCTGTACGATTGGACACGGCTGTCTGATACCGTTTGCGCAAATTGAAGGAGTGGCAGGGCGGTATCTATGGCATCGTCAACTGCTTCCTGAATTTCTTCGTCTGTGGCATCATCCTTAATCTCAGAGTCAAGTTTGTCGGCAATCTTGGCAGCAACACCCTTTAACTCTCTGCGACTGAACCCAAGCGCCTTAACGTCCTTACTTGTTTTCAGTGCTTCCAACACTTTTCTGAAATGTTTCTTCATTGCGATTTATTTATAAATAAAAATGGCCTGCAGTGCGAGTGAACGCAAGCAGACCATAGTCGGTAGAACTACACCGTTTGAGCAATGAAATTACGACCAGTTCTGTTGCGTGCAACTTCACACGCTTTCAGTCACAAAGATAGTTAAATTTATTTATTAAACAAATATAATTAACAAATATTTTATACAGATTTTTATATATACAAAAACGTGGTAAGCATATTACACACCTACCACATCAGAACAAAGATGTTTTAAACTTTATTTTCATTTACTTTTCTTTGGAAGTACCCACTCTCGTTGCTTAGCTACTTGCTGATTAAATCTGATCCATACATCCTTATCAAGAAATTCAAAATGCATAGTACCCTTCTTGAATCCCTTTATCCTGAAGAATCCCCACTCATACCAGGTTCCATAGGATAAATCGTTTCTGTAAACGAAATCGCGAAGATTAGTTATTTCATCGTAATTCGTTCCTGTTACATAACACAGGGCCTTGATTACGTCCTCTATTCGTGTTGCATTTCCACTGTATATCATCCTCATGCGCTCATTTAATGTACTATACCTTGCATCGTAATCCGTCATGTATGGAACGATAAATTTACGATTAACCATATAGTTGGCATTTGTCTTCCATTTCTCTCCTGCTGTTGAGTTTTCTGCAGAGAAAGAGCAAATCAAGTCAAAAGCTTCCAATAAAGCCTTGTCCATGCGCTGACCCGTCGTCTGTACGACCATGTTTATGACTTGGTAGATGTTATGCATCGTGAAAGGAACATTTACCTGTTTTTCTATAAACTTGTTAATCTGCTCACGCAGCCCATTTGTAGCATACTTCTCCATGTTCAATTTGTTGAAGATTATTCTCCAATAATACCTTTGAAGCTGCTTCTTGTATTGCTGTCGAGTGATATTCACGGCAGATCCTCTCGTATCAACCGTTGTAAATCGAATTGGAATGTAACCATTTTTTTCATCCGAAAACTTTGCTACTTCGTTAATTTTATTGGCAGCATTCATCGTTTCATCAAATAGTTTCACTGCCGATGTGTAGCGATTAACCATATCTCTTATTACATTGTACTGAACCAAACCTTCCGTTTCGTTCCTGTCAAGACTATCTTCCTCATCAGAGAAAATATACCCCACGAACTCATCTTCCGCTTCACCGTCCTTGTATAATTTAATAAGAGATACTCCAACGTTGGTTTTACGTTCTGCTGTATCAAAAACGTTTCCAAGATATTCGGAGCTACCATACAATTCAACCAGTTCGGATAGCTCTTGTCTTCCGCTTGAATATCTGTTTTCAAGATTAGAAGAATTACATAACGCTATGATTATACATCCAGCAGGCGCAATATTAAAAGCGTGCTTGATATGTTTTACTCCATCGCTAAACGGAGGGTTCATCACTATATAGTCGACATGGCTTACTCTTTCAGATGTAACAGAAAGGAAATCATCAGCGATTAATTCGCATTTACCAGCAAGCAGCTTTTGTAATATTTTGTCCTTCTCGCAAGCTATTATCTCTCCAGCTCCGTTATCCTTCAACCAACTGACAATATTACCACTACCTGCTGACGGCTCCAATATTGTCTTACCTAAAATATCCTCACCAATCATCATCGTGTTAATAACATCTGTTGGTGTAGGATAGAAATCTGCGTTTTCTATAAATAAATTCATTGCTCTTGTTATTTTGTGGTGAGGTGGTTAGCCCCCACCGTTACATTACTTTAAATTATTTTCTATGCCTGATATTCGCTTGTAAAATCCCGTTGTGTGGAGTGATGCACCTAATTTATTCTTTGTTCGCTTTGGTTCTTTACTCTTCAATGTTTCGATTGCGTACAACCATTTTGCCAAATAACTCTTTTGTTAGTCTAACAACAGTTGACCGATTGATGTATGCTCTTTAAGATGCAGCAACTATCATAATTTTGTCGTGCAAATGCTCTAAGTCTAACTTGTCTGATATAGACGCATATTGAATACCTCTCATCTGATCTTTCTCAAAGCAAGCGAACTGTACAAAGAACTTTATATTCTTCTTACCAAAGGCATAGAGATATGCACCGTGTCGTAAAGCGATGAACTTGTCTTTGTTTTTCTTGTCCAACTCTGTTGCCATGTCTTGCAATGATTCGATAAAATTTTTCATGTCTATTTCGTTTTTGTTGCCCTATTATCTTACTTTTTCATCCCCTTAATGCACTCAATAAACGCTTTGCCAAAGATAATACCTTTGACAATAGCATCTGCGTCTTGATATGATACGTCAAGATAGTTAGACACTTTACTAACGTTGTCATTAAACGATGCCTTATGGTCGATTACCCTCATTGCCTCTTCGATAGCTATATTGTTGATTCTGTCCATGATTGTTATTCATTGTGGGCAGGTGGTTGGCCTGCCCGTTTCCTTGTTCAAAATCTACTTATCCTACAACATGTACAGATGGGAAGACTTTCAAAATGTAGTCTTTCTTTTTCGTGCTTATCTGTAAATGTCGCATAAATCTTGCCATCATCCATTTCCTGACTTGTCCTGTAATAATCGTAAACCTTTGTGTAATTCTGACTTTTCATTGCTCTATATTTTAAATGTTATTGTTTTAATTTTCTATTGTAAAGATAGTGAATATATTTGAAAGTACCAAATATAACTCATTGAAAATCAATGTATCAGGCGAACTTTTAGCGTTAAAGTTTGCAAACAAGGCGACAATAAAAATAATGTATTCGCAAGCCAAATACAGATGTTTTTGAATACATTTGTATAAAACTTCAAAATTGTTTGTTATCTTTGCATTACTAACCAAATACAAGGAGCAATGGATTTCAAAGACGCAATTTTGCAGCTGTCAGAAAAGATAGTCAAGCAAAAGGAAGCGGTGGCTACGGAAGAAGCTACTAAGACAGCTTTTATACTGCCAATGATTAACGCACTTGGATATGATGTATTTGACCCAACCGAAGTCGTTCCAGAAATGGACTGTGACCTCATAAAGGTTAAGGGGGAAAAGATTGACTACGCCATACTAAAAGACGGAGATCCAATCATGCTAATAGAATGCAAGGACTCAAAACAGGTTTTGGATCTACACTCTACACAACTTCAAAAATACTTCGTTGCAAGCAAGTCACGCTTTGGCGTGCTGACAAATGGTATTGAGTGGCGTTTCTATACAGATATTGACAAGCAAAACATAATGGACACAAAACCTTTCCTTGTCGTGAGTATGTTGGACTTATCAAATGACGATATAGAGCAGCTTAAAAAGTTCCATAAGGCATATTATAACGAACAGGAGATTATTAGTACTGCCAACGAACTGAAATACATGACAGAGATAAAATCTATCGTGCAAAAAGAAATATCAAATCCGTCTCCTCTTTTTGTTAAATACTTCGCAAAACAAGTGTGTTCAGGGTGCGTTTGGCAATCTGTGATAGACCAATTCACTCCATTCGTCAAGCAAGCCTTTTCAAGCGTGATAAATGACATTATACAAGATAGACTGAGCTCAGCTATCAAGAATGAAGAACAGAAAACCGAAACGCTTACAACAAACAAAACAGCTCTGGAAGGTAGCGAAATAGTGACTACGCAAGAGGAGCTTGGTGCTTTTGAAATCGTAAAATCAATCCTTTCAGAAAAATACGATATCTCGGATATTTACTACAAGGACTTTAGGACGTATTTTTTGATATACTATGCCAAAGAGCAATATTTGTGGGTCTGTAGATTGTCGTTAAAACAATACTCAAAATCTATAATTTTTCCAGACAAAGAGCATAGCGGAAACTATGAGAAAGTGGAACTCTCAAGTATAGACGATCTCTACAGTCTGAAGGATAAATTATGGGAGGCTATGAGATTACAGGTGGAAAGGAAACAAGAATGGGACAAAAAACACAAATAAATATCAAATGAACAAGTTATTTATTCTGTTGTTGGGAACAATTTTTGCTTCCTGCAACAACTCTTATAAAGAAAGAGCTAACAATCTCATAGCTGCTTCAGATAGATATCGCACAATAGGTGAAGTCGATAGACTCGATAGCGTTATGTCATACAAAGAACCTTTTATGATGAGATGCACTGCTTTACAAATGCAATGGTATGCTGATTCTGTAATGAAAGCTAATAAGTATCATATAACACAAGAGCAAGAAATAGAATTACGTTCAAACGCAGATATGATATACAAGTTGAGAATAGAAGCTGCACAGAAAGAACTTGAACTTGGATTATCTGGAATAAAAGAAACTTTTGTCGGATATTCTGCTACAATGAAAACATCTAATGGAAAAGCCATCATTTATTTTGATGATGAAATAAAACGAATTCTTGGTATAGAATATGATTGTAAAGAAAGATAAAGGCGGTAGTTACACCGCATTTCTTATTCTTCCAAAATCTTATATGCTTTATGGTACTTTTTTAGCCTTTCAACATCTTTGTCCGTAAGCTCATTCAGCCTCGTTATATCCATATTATCTTTAAGGTCAGCTAACTTAACTCTCCGCCCAATAGGATTTGATTTACATCGATGAATGAAGTCAAAATAGTCTTCTCCTCTATTCCGAGAGACAGATAAAACTGCATCTACGACCTCTTGTGGGAAGCCAACCATGAGTAAATATTCAGATGCTATATCTCCATCCTCTACCGTGTCATGGAGCAGGGCGACAAGTCTATCTTCCTGTTTGGAACACATTCGCTCAACTCTAACAGGGTGGTTGATATACGGCTTGCCACCCTTGTCAACTTGATTTTTATGCACTTTTTCAGCAATCTGCATAGCCTTTTCTCGAAGTTCATAGAAATTCATCATACTCTTTTTTACTAATTTCATAACCGTACATCTTAGACTCAAAAATATCTTTGTCCGTAGAATCAACCTCAACTTCGATACGTCCTCTACGCTTTATAAAACAGTGTATTGATTTATCTATAACTATAATTCTTAAAACAATATCCTCGTAGTCATCTTTGAGGAAAACTGTTCCATTTTCAAGTTTACTATCTAATTTTACTAAATCCATAATGATATAATTTCCCCATTGTAAAGGTAGTGAAAAATATTGATATTATCAAAGAAATTAACTAAAATGTGCATAGTAAGACTTAGAAAGTTTCGTTAATTCTTCTTTCTTATTTTTATCAGTGATTTTATCCAAAATCCTTATCTCTTCGTAATACTTATGACCTAAACCACCTTGCATCCCTGTCTCCTTTGCTATTTGCTCCCAAACTTTATCTCCCAATATCTTACGAGCATTTGCTTCTATCTCCTTAGCATATATCATCTTAGGGGTGTTAACCTGTATCTCTGTTTGAATGCCATTAGGCATTTTCAGATTGATGATATTACCGCTATATCCGCAGAAGTCCTCTGGAGTCTGTTGCTTGTATCTACTAAACGATGATAAGCCTTGCAAATCCTTAACAACATATTCGATGTTTTCTTTATCGACTATAATAGTATTTCTTACGCTATCCTTTATATCTGACACAAGTAGATCCTTTTCAGAGTTCAACTTGCGATACATAGAAGAAAACCCTTTGTAATTTATAGGAGTTACGACTCCACCATATTTTTTTGCAATGATTTCTGCCTGCTCCTGTACAGCATTCCCAACATTTCTTGCCTTTGACATTAACAATGAGCAATCCTTAATTTTTTCATTGTCTCTTAGCCAATATGGGAGCGTGCCTCTTTCGGAAGCCTTTCCAATTCGCTCTAAGTTTGTAGCCTTATCCATCCACTTGCCAAAATTCTTTGGCGGAGCAGTTACGAGATTAGGGCTGTTTTCTCTACTATCTGACCAATACTCATCCTCACTCATTACTATCGGAACTGTGTAGCACAAACAATTAGGGTGCCAGCCGACGAACTTAAAATCCTTTGGATAATCACCTACCAAATCATCACAAATATCGTATCGCGGGTGTGAACCAGACAATTTAATCTTATATCCGAGGATGAAGTCAAACTGCTGCCAACGCAAATGTTCTGCTGTTCTGTAAGCTATGTTTATTTCGTTCCTTGCTAAACGAATGGACCTATACTCACAATCATAACAATTCGTAGCTTTCCCAAACTTCTCTTGATAATCAGCCTGTAACGATGGCCAATCATTCAGATACTTACTTATCCTCTTTGACAACGTTACTGCGCTCATTCCCTTTTCTATGGCTGTTGATATCGTTGCTTCGAGCGAATCCTTGTAAACCTGTGACTGATTCCATAATTTAGCCGATAGGTTCAAGCCTCTTTCTCTACGTCTTTGAAAGGCTTTAAGCTGGTCGCTGTTAGCTTGATAGTAGTGCTTAAACTTCTTGCCACCAACCTGTGCTCGATAATATTTCAATGCCTTATTCGCTATAAGGTCTTGAAGCAGATTGCTTCTTTTCCATTCTGCGGAAGTTCCTGAATAAATAAGACTTTGCATATCGCCAACGAACTGCCTTTGCAATACCTGTAGTTCCCGTTTTGTCTCAGGATAATCATCGAAAGAAAATTCTACAGAGCCATCATAGCCAACAGACTCAACGATTGATGCTGCCCTTGCGTTAAGTCTGTCATATATCATTCTAACTTGCATCATATATCCTGCAAGTCGTTTGCTAAGTTTCTTGTGTTCTTTTCTTTTATTAGGAAGTCGTGGTTTACCCATTTTTCATTCTGAACATATTACACGCCTTTTGGCTTAATAAAACACAATATTTCCTATTCGTATAATGAGGGCATCTTCCAAGTGTTGGATCTCCTTTTAAGCTAAGAGTTTCATACTTTGCCTCAACCTCACAGAAAGCGCATTCTCTGCAATGATTGACGGTTTGTGGTTTTTTAATCTTCGCTCTTGCGCACATACACTTTTAAGCGTGACTCAACAATCTTCTCTCCATTCTTCTGGTAGACCCGATCTACTATAAGACCATTATTTTCTACAGACTCAAAAATATGGCTGCGGTTGTTTCCTTTCTGAATACGAACCATGTCAGTAACGGCTTTTCTGTACGATGTTTTTTCTCGACACGAACTTCTGTATTGACGTATGTTCTTCTTAGTGATGGCAACAGCTATGGCTATCTCCTTTGGTTCATAGTCTGGCTTTATTTCGTATGTTGGGCATAGCTTCCCTGCCATTCTAACGAGCAACTTTGCTATTTCTTGTTTCATAATTTTATATGCGTTTGGGTATTGTAATTAAAATCTACCTCTATCCCTAAGTCATTACTTTTTGTGCAACGAGAGAAGCCAACAGAACATACTTCAAGACCCGTTTCTTCCTCAAACTCTTTCATTGCGGACGAAATCTTCTGTTCCATTTCCAGCTTCTTTTCTTTTACTTCTTCAATACTCATAATACTTGATTATCTAAGTTAAAAGCAGAAGCTTTCTGGGCTTCCTCTATAGCATTTTCATCCTGTATCTGCTTCAACGTAGCAGCTGCATCCGCACTATATCCAAACTTCTGGATAGACTCTAACTGGCTTTCTATCGGCTTGTTTCCATTTGCTTTCATCCGTCTTGTAATTTCTGACAATTCGTCATTCTGAATGTATGGAGTGATGATGTGCTCAACATTGACGTTATCTATTTCACTCTCCCATTTTCTGTTCATAATTTTCAGGAAAGCCTTTATAACATTACATTCTCTTTCAAGGAACTCTATCCAAGTTCCAGTCTCCTCTCCAATCTTTAGATGAGCATCAGTGAGTAGGGTCTGGCGAGCATCATAACCAATATTCCCTAACCCCTTCATATTATCAAAGGATATGTCTGGAATCTGGGCTTGCATCCAGTACATTTTTTCCATTGTGTCTACGTGGTATTTCAACGCTTCTATTGACTGTGCCCAAGATACATAACCAACATCGCCACCAGACTCACAACGAACGATACGTTGAGCTTCACCCTTATCTTCCCTACCTTTTATTCCACCGATTATTTTCAACAGTGGAGCGGAGTTGTATGCAATTACATTAGAATTGCGAGACAGTGAATATTCAATCTCCTCTCTAATTTGAGACAGACCATCGTAAACGGGTCTTGGTCGCCATGCGTACGCACCTGGAATCTTCATTAACACGATATCCTCACCATTTACGATCTCCCCATCTTCCGTTTCCTGTCTCAGCACTGGCTCCCATTTGTCTGCGTGTTGCCCACACTTCCAAATATAATGCCTGTCTGCTGTGTATGTTTCAAAGAAAGAAACATCCTTATCCTTTACCTTCTTTGTGTACTCAAACGACATAGCAAGCATATCGTCCATTTCGTTTAAAAGAGGGTATAGCTTTACACCATTCATCGGAGAGAAAGTTTTACATTTTAGTTTGTAGTCACTTTGAAACCCATATAGGCTATTCGGTTTCTTTACTGCGTACCACACGGTGAATATCTCACATGAGGCATAATAGGCGACTGCTCGTCTGAGATTCTCACTATTGATACGTACATTTTTATAAACAGACTCAATAGCTTTTTTAATCTCTTTTCGCGCTTCGTTATCCTCCATATTACTATATACCCTTTTTACAGGTATGGAGAACGTAAACTCTGCCATGCGCTTTACATGGAGTTTCTCTAACCCAATAACTATGCGAGCAGATTTGTCTACCTGTCCATCGCTGCGAACTTTATCTTTCAATGAGGTTGTATCAGATAAAATAGCATGCTTCATAGGCTCGTAATCTGTAAACAACTTCTCCCATTTTGGTACATTCACAGACTTATCCTTTAACATGGATATCGTCTCTGAAATATTTGTGCTGTCAAAATCTATGGAACTAAAATCTACCATACTGATATTGGTTATGATTATAGCAACAAAGATAGTTAAATCTATTTGAATAACAAATAAATACAATCAAAAAAAAATAATAGTCAACGGATAAAAACATTCTCTTAAGCAAGTACTTTTAGCTGGGTTCATAGAAGATACTTGTCAACAATCAATCGGTAGCATCTTTCTATCTCTTTATCGGTATCAATACCTATGGAACTGTAAAACTGATCATGTCCGCAAAGACATTCATAAGCTATTTCAATACTTCTTTTATCTTCCTTTGTGAATCCAAATCTAAATGTCTTTATTATAGATAGGGCTTCCTTAAATTTTCCCGCTTTCAACAAGGCTTTTGCCTCTTCTGTTTTATTTAACAAATTCATACTTAAACAAGTCCAATAATTCTTTTTTTGGTTCCAGTTTCGAGCCAGCAGTTGGCATTCTCAACAGATCCAGACAAAGATCTTAGCCTTAAGCCAAGCGATCCAACAAGTAAACAAAGTGTTCTATAATCAGTTTCTTTAGCTTCCTCTAATGTGGGCCTTTTTATCGTTACGCTCGTTAGAGTTTCATTTACTTTACAAAACTTATTATTCAGTATCTCTTCTTCTGTTATCGGTATAATATCATGCTTCATAGGTCATTTGCCAATCTTCGTTAGTCAGTTTGTTTGCATTAAATCGTAGGGAATTACACCCACAAGGAGAAAACAAGAAATATCCATTTATTTCGTCCCTATATCCGCTCTTGAAATCTGATTTCCAAGCCTCTAAGTTGTGCAAAATAGCTTCTTTCGTAACGTTAAAGCCATTATCTTTAAACTCTTCGATAACTTCCCGTATATCGAAATCCTCGTAACAATCGCAACTTTCTGCGTTCTCGATGAATACCGCGTATTCTTTCATTCCTTCTTTCATAGTCTTAAACTCTAATTTATTTCCATGCAAATAATATTCTTTCTTCTATCCACTTCACAAGCCCTTCTGACGATGCAATAGCCTTTTTAGGCACTTTCACCTTGCGAGTACTCTTAGCCGTAATACGGCACCAATCTTCTTTGAAAACTAACTCTACAGTTTCTTTCCTTGCAAGTTGTTTCAACTCGTAGAATTTTGCTGCTGGAGTGCTTGTAGCAGAATGAGCTACCGATGAATTAAGATAAACTGTTATTGATTCCATTGCTCTTTATTGTTAAAAATCGAGATAAATATCTTTAAGACTATATTTCCTAATAATAGACGAAAACAACAAATCTCTTTTATGACTTGCATTTTCGCAACTTCTTTTTGAAATCACCTTACCACTTTTAACCTCAGTAATGATAAAATAATATCTATCATTTCTAATCTCTGTTGTAACTCTAAGCTTTTTCATTGCTCTAAATTTTAATTGTTATTATTTTTTATTTTATATTGTAAAGGTAGTTATTTATTTTGATATTACCAAGTATAACTAACTGAAAATCAACAAGTTAAATAATATTTAACATTTGCAAAATCACATATAAAAAGTGTGTCTATCCGTCTCGGACAAACACACTAAGAGCAATGAAATCGTCAGAATTACTGAGATTTCGTCACAAAGTTACAAAACATTCTGTAATATCCAAGCATCATTTGTATAATCTTTAGTATTCGGATAAAATGTAGACGCGAGTGCATCTGCCCTGTCTGGACTTCGCTTTAGCCTTGATTTTATATTGTCTTTTGGGTCAATAATGATACTTCCGCTACTTTGGAATGACCAATGAACTTCCGTTAGTTCGGCATCCAATTCATCACATGGTGGCAATGCAGGATGAAAACCATTCTTTGGGTTAAGCCAATCTCTAACTGCCCAGTAGCAATAAGCTCGCATGTTGGCAAATTCATATTGTCCAGTTATATCGTGTAAACCTTTTGTTCCTTCTGAAAACTTACATGAGTAAGCATTATCATAACCAAGTTCTAATAGACGGGAATATACTCCAGCTCCTTCCCCAATTGTATCTATCATCACTTTTGCATTTTTATCACGCAACCACTGTATTGCTACCCCAGCGACCTTCATGTGGTCTGCCTTACCACCTGATTGGTGTATTTTTATTTCAGGTACATAATTTCCATATCGAGGAACAAAGCAACTACTATCTCTACCCATGCCTGCTACATCTATTCCTACACGTGCATATTTTCTTGGTACGAAATTTTCTGATTTCAATTTCTTCCATCTATCATGTGCCAATTCTAACCATTCAATAGGTATCAAAGTGTCTTCTGTCGCTTTAGGAAACAGGCCAAGGACCTTTATTCGGAACAGGTCGTTTGGGCGATAGAAAAAACTTTCAAACATGAAATCTCCTTCGCCACTGTTGAAATCTTCCTCCTGAATAAGCTCGCACCAGTTATGCACTTTATCCTTTACCCACTCATAGTCTACTTGCCCAGGTATAACATTTCTTTTCTTTACAACATTCTCAGCATTCAAAGAGTTTAACCTGAATTTCTTGAAGCGAGAAGACTTCATTGCTTTAGCTGCATACCCAGTGGTAACGTTTGGGTTGAATACTAACAATAGTCGAGAATTGCCTTGCAAGTTACCCTCTATTGCATTAAAAGTTGTTTCGCTTACACCAGATGCCTCTGTTACAATAAACATTGTATTTACAGCATGAAAACCAGACCAAGCCTCTGTATTATCGTCAGAAGCCTTAAATGCCGTTAGAAACCACTCAGCATTATTGGTTCTTATTCCATCTGATAACATTCTTCCGGGCAGCACTTTCGAGTTTCTGAATAAGCGTGCTATCTCTGGTATCATGATGTTAATACACTGACGTCCTGTTGGGGCAGTCATCGCTATTTTTGTATTTTCAATAAGTCTACGGCTTTTGTTCCAACGTGGCGTAAGATACATAAAGCACATAGCAGCACAAGCGGCAACGAAATCCTTACCACGACTCGTTCCGCTTGCAACTGCAACCATTTTATTAGTTTGTACTGCGCTAATAATAGCTTGTTGTTCTTCATCAAGATTTACGTGCAATACTTCTTTACAAAATAAATTCCAGTCTTTTCTCCAAGCTTCAAAGCGTTTCTGCCAGTTTACATCAATCTTCATCTATAGGTAAAGATTCCATAAGTTCTTGGAATGCATTAGAATTTATGTCATGTTCCGAACGTTCTACATATCCTCGCTTTTTACCCTTAGTTTTTAGGAAGAATATTAGAGAGGTTACATCACCATCATTAATATGCTCCACAAGCTTAGATTCTGCAAAATCCAGTAAAGACTCGTCAGCATCTTCAATCATTTCACACAACTTCTTCGACTTTGATTTCCTATTATAGAAGGTCTGTCTTGTTATATTCAGAGCTGCACAAGCAGCCGTGATGTTGCATCCTTTCTTCTTGTAAACTTCTGCAATCTTTTCGATTGTAATGTTGTTCTTCATTTCTTATATTATTATTTTGTTGCAGTTTCTATAATCTTAGTCAATACATCGTGATAACTTATATTCAAATGAAGATTAATACATTTTGCAAAATGGTCTGTCGGACCTAAACCCGGAAACAGATTGAAATCTATTAAATAATATCGTCCTTGCGAATCTCGTCTGAAATCAATTCTCATATAATGCTTGCAACCGACAACTTCAAATGCTTTCTTGGCTATATCTTCTAATTCTGCATCATTCACAGCTTCGCAAATCTCCTCTTCTGAAAACTTGGCTGTATGTGTCATTATATTCCAAGGTGTGAATAGATGTACTTTAATAGGATAGGTTTCAATCTTACCTTCTTTCCTTATAAGAGCAACTGTGTATTCTTCACCATTAATGAATTCTTCTATCATTGGGGTAAAACCTGCTTTTTGAATTGCATCTGCTTTTCTCCATGCTTCTTCTTTAGACTGACACACAGAATCTACACCAACAAAATTACTATCTTCTCCGAACACAGGCTTCACGAAATATTTGCAGCCATCCTTAACTTCTTCTATTGTAATCTTACAAGGTGAGAGAATACCATAGCGTTGTAACTCATGTTTTACATACTCTTTATTCTGCGTAAGAACTATTGTCCTATCAGATTCTACGGTATTCCTACAACCGAGCATAGAAATAGCATACCTTACAAACCCGTCTCTTGTCTCTGCTATCAGAATATCATCTTTGTCTATATCTAATTCTGACAAATCATCTGGATTTTGCAATTTGTGAAACCGAACATTTTTCTTACCTAAAGCTTCTGTTATGAATAGCGTGTTACGCTTAGACACATAAGACTCTTTGTCTGTTGTTGTTTCAATTATTCTTATCATTCTTCCTTATTTCAGTTAAACGTTCCTTTGCCAATTCTAACAACTTTGCAAATGTTATACTTGGAGACTTGATGTCGTACTGCTTACCAATCTCCGTTTGCAACGTCAGAAGAAGCTTCTCGTTCTCCTTTTCACTTGCAAGTATTAGCGTATCACTCTTGCTTGCCTGCTCACGAATATCACCATACAACTCTTCTAAGTTTTCAAACGAATCGGGATAAAGGATAACCGTAAAAACAAAATTCTCTTTCAAAGCAAACACACTTATACCATCAGTGCTAACAGGTGAAATCTCATCTACATTCACATGGGCAAATTGCTTGAAATCTACGGACTTAATTTTCTCAAATAATTTTTTTAAGATACTTGTATTATCGTGTCCGTGCAATGAGTTGTGAGATAGCTGTATAGCTATAATCTCGTCTTCACTCAACTCACTCTCCAAACAATACAGAATACCGATAGTCTTGTAGTGTAATCTCTTACAAGCTCTTAATCTGTGATGCCCGCTGATCATCACAAAACGACCGTTATCTTTCTTATAGCAAGACGGAACGCTGCTTAACCCCGATTTATCTATATTATCGCATAACTGGGCGAAATCCTCGCCAGTCATTTCGTTTGCGTTCATATCAGCCTCATCTATAAGACTAATATCAACCTTTTCGTATTTCCATCTATTTTCGCTGTCCATTTTTCAATAAACTTAGGTATTTATATATCACTTCCTTATTGTTGGAAAACTTACCCAGCATACCCTCGTAAGCAAGATAAGATGAAGTACAATGGTCTTTTACTTTCGTATAGACACCTCTGTATTTCATACTTACAGGCTTGTGTGTATAAGCGCAAGAGATTACTTTCTCTACCAATTTGTGCATTCTACGACTTAACTCTTTCTGAACAACCGAAGTCTGTATGCAGAATAAAATCAACTTGCTTAATCTCGGTATAGCATTGTTAGTACAGAAATCCGTCAATTGAAACAAATCATATCCCTTGTGCTGTGGTAACGTAAATCCGAAACCTCCGAGCGTATATTTGTCATACATCACCACAAAGGCATAGGTACACCTGCTTACAATATCAACCTTGTTGATGTATTTCTTCTGCAGGCAATACAAGTAATCTGGACTAATCCTTACCACTTTCAGAATTTTCGGATTATTTATTTCCAAGTCGTCTGGAGGTACTATCTCGTTTACTTCGATATGATTTCCTTTATAAAATGTGCTAACCTCGCTTGTATCACTTGGCTTGTTGCAATATAAGAAACGGCCTGCAGATCTCCTATCTCCTACCGAAGTTTTGAACATGGCCAACTTGTACATATTACTCAAAAATGGACTATTACTGATGAAGTAGAAGAATGTCTCCTTTGGAAGGCTATCCACCAAATCGTAATACTCATTCCTTGAAACAGAGAAATCCATATCCAAATCACTATTCTCTTGAATGAGTTTGAATGTCCTCTTCTGTTTTTTATCCTTTCCGTAGTTGAAGAATATTACCTGTTTGCAGTTAATCGCATCTTGCAGAGTGCCCACATGATATTCGCATGTTGTGAGCATTCTAAGAAGCCTATCATTGGCTTTCTCTGTTTTTTCAATAGACTCCTTTGCCTTGGCTTTCAGTGCCTCGAAGATAGCATGATTTCTTGCGCTTTTGCTCATAAAGAACTTTTGCAAACTTGCTGCATAGAGAGCAAGAGAAAGTTGCCTTTTAATCGTCTTGTCATTATAATCCTCCAACCATGCGAGCTTATTCTTGTATGTTAGTGTAGTAAATCCATTTGCTATCAGATATAACAAGTGGCAATACGGGTCTTGGCTATATATGGAAACACACAACTTCTCATAGAAGAATAGCTCGTAGTAATACATAAAGCCATTGACTATGCTTATTTCCTTATGACCGTTCTTCTTTACAGCCTCATACAATGCAGAAGCTTGCTTAGAGTTGTAAGGAAGTGGATTTGTCATAAATGTCTCAATAGCATTATACGGATTACCTTGATAAAGCAAAGGGACAAGTTCTTTTGGAACATTGTATTTTAGCTTAGTAACTGCCTTAAAATCTTTGTATGATGAAATATTTTTGAAGTCCAACAAATCGTGATTTACGGCATAATAAAAAATGCGATACGCTGAATATACGCAATTCATTGCCTTATAAAAATCATCAGTGGCATGAAACATACGAAATTCTATCGTCTTAGTTTTGAACAACGCAGAAATATTCACCGCATGTCTAATAAAGCCTTTCTTCGACTGATTGGTGAACAACTCTCGTATGTCATCAAAAGTCTTTGCATTGAGAACACCTTTGTAATACTTCTCCGCAGGAAGTGGCTGGCAGTTAAATTTCAATTCATCACAATCTGAGATATGTGCATATTTCTTGAAGTAAGGATAACAGACATAGAAAAATAGAAATACTTTCCTCAACTGTTCTACGGACAGATCGCCAGCGTATATATGGACGTGAGTGTCGATGCTCCATTTTAGCTTGCCGCCAGCATTAACCATTGACTCATACAGGCCTTTCAGTTCATGTAAATCTTTTGTACAAAGATGTAATGGTGGAGTATTAACCTCTCCACCAAAATTTCTGTTTGAGGACCCATCAGTGTTAAAGATATTCTCTTCTTTACTCCATGAATATCCTTCAGGGAGTTCAACCTTGGACCTCTCAACATTACACATCTCAATCTCAATCCCAAAGGTTCTTGTTCTTATGTCGCTAACAAATCCTGTCATCTACAATCTTTTCACTAAAAAAGAGCGGAGAGCAGGATTTGCACCTACGACCTCATCCTTGGAAAGGATGCGCTCTAACTATCTGAGCTATCTCCGCATGATTTGAGCGCAAGAGTGGACTCGAACCACTAACCTTCGTCTTGGAAAGACAACACTCTACCATTAGAGCTACTTGCGCAAATGCCGTCTATCCGGCTGTCATACGTCTTTCCGTATTGCCATATCGTATGAGCTTAGAAAAGACTACCTTGAACATACTCTGGCTCCTTTTTAGGAACATAGCCAAACTCTTTTATTTCTATTCCAGTCTTTTCTTTTATCCACTCTGCCAAAATATGTCTGTGACAAAAATCCTCTGGTTTCTCATAACAACAGAGAGCTATATCTTTACCATTACCTGTTGCTTCAACAGACTTTAAGAACTGATGTATATCCAGATGAGCAAGAACTTCTGATTTGTATCGTCTGATGTATTCCTCCTGTGTCTGGTCTTTCGCAAACAGAATGCTCTTTGTTGGAGAAACTTGTTTTAGGCTAATTCCATAAAACCATCTCGGAGGATATAAGGCTATGCCTACGACCTTAATTCCTGCTTGTTGTAATTTTCTGATATTTCCGAAGTATGATGTGTAAATCTTCATGTTTCTATTATTATATGTAAAACTACTAAATTTATTTGAATAACAAATATAATTTGCTTAAAAAGTATAAATATTAACTATAATTTAACTTTTGTCACAATATTCTTTCAAAAGTTCAAACGCTTCGTTTACATCTTCTGTTAATCTTTTCATCCAAAAAAAATTAGTTCTGTCTTCACCTCTAACGGCAGCGCAAAACATTTGTACTTTCAATTCAAGTTCTTTATCTTTATCCATTTTTTATACTAATTTTAATCGTTTGTTATTGTTTACACTAAAACCCTACAGCATCAAACCAATTCATCAGTTTGCTATTGTCTTTCAAACTATAATGCCAATGACCTGTAATAAAATAATGCAAAGGCATAAAAAGCACCATTATAACAAATGTTACAAACGCAAAAGGCATTGTTAGCCTGATAAGAATTGGAACGGGTTTCCTTTCGGTGGTATAAAACTCTATTCCAAGAGTTCTAAACCTATCCGCTAAATCCTCACTACTTAGTTTTTTAAGTTCTGGGAAAGTTTCTTGAAACTTAGGAATATAATGCATATATCCGTTTGAATACACACGTTTTAACTCTGTAAACATATTCATAAATTTACCTCCAATCCTCTTTCTTTTATTTCATTTATCAACACTTCATCTGTTAGTTTGTCAATATTTGCTTCAACAAACTCTTTCACTTCGCAATCATTAAACCAATTTGCAGCAACAGTGTCAAGCTTCTCCTGCTATGTCGGTAGCGTGATTTACCAAAAACTGTTCTTGATCAGCACAATTCAACTCATTATAAACATCTTCAATATCTACTGATACTTTTACATCTACTGTTGTATTCATAGTTATTCCTTTTTATAGTTTCCTGAAGTGTTCAAACACTTCTTCCATCTTTTTAATCTTAGATTTTTCCTCTTTATTTATAAGGATAACTGCTTTTTGTTTCCACTTGGTGTTTCGCTTGTACTTGAACTGCACATACATAAGTGTACATTCTTTGTTGTAAACAGGAGTTGCGTTTTTACAAGACTTCTTTATCTTGCGTGGAATTAATTTATTCATAACTTTATTTTTTATGTTTGTACGTTTGTTTCATTCGGAAGCAACGTTTTATATTGCTTTATTAAACTTTCTAATTACGTTCATATTCTCGTTTACCAATCTCACAATCTTGTCGTGATACTTGGAATTTTGGTTGCACACCCCACGAGATTGAACCAATTCATAGCGTTTCAAATCGACCTCTATTGTTTCCGTACGCTCGCCATTTACCCTTGCAGTTAATAACAGGCTATCCAATCTTTTGTAATAGCCAGCAGCAAAAACGCAGTGGTGCATCGCTTCTCCCTCTTTCATAACAGCATTGATCGTTGGCAAAACTTGGATAACAATAGTGCCGTCTGTCAGCTTAAGATCCATAAAGCATTTGCGAGCAGTAGCATACTTCTTGGCTGCTTTCTTATCTTCGAACAACCTTTTTTTATCTCTAATTTTTCTTTGCTTTTCCTCGTACTTGTGGTACATATTCATTGCTTCATCATGAGCTTTTTTTAAGTCATCCGGGCAAACAAACTTTGGATTTCTTATATCCTTTTGAGCCCTTATAAGCATGTCTACCATATCAAGCCACATTTTTCCATCTGTTACCATATAACCGTGATGAAGCACGACTTTGACGGCAGCCATCTTATCCTTGTCGTTATAGCTTACGTTCCAATCATAAGCTAAAGCCCTAAGTAATGAGTATTGTTTGCATTTCCACAACGTTTCAAACATATTGCTCTTCAACAAACCCTCTATCACATCACGAGGTTGTATATTATGGAAACTTCCTTTTAAGCCGTTACGCTTCAATATAGGCAGCATAGATGTAACCTTGGATGCTGATATAGGCAACATCTGTGTATAGTCCTTGTAAGTAGCTGGTTTATTCTTTAATGTTAATTCGCTATCAACAATCCAGCTATCTATTTTACCACTCATACAAAACCTATTCATTGCTTCTACTTCCATGTGTCCGTCAGCATTGAACCATAAGCGGACGGGTTCTATAACTTCATATAGTTGCCTTTGCTTTCGTATCTGAAAGAAACGGCATACCTGCCAATCCCTTACACGAGATGATATAACAAAGTATCGGTACATAGTTTTTTCATAGGTACGCTCCTTTGCAGTGTAGGAATGAACAACACCCCATTCCCTTTGATTGTCCATGATAGGAGGGAGATTGCCACTTATGGCAACAACCTCCCTTTGTATCTTATTTCTTGGCTTCATAGGTCGAAAAGTGATGGTTCTGTGACTTTTGTTTTAACCTTTTTCTTAGGCTTCAAATTATCACGCTGCTTGGCAAGTTGCTCATTGTAGAAATCATTTCGAGCCTTGTTTCTAAGTTCTTGCTTTTCCTCGTCAGTAAGTTCTACGGTGTGGTTCACGACCACTTTGCAGTTAATCTTCTTGCCAGCATCTAAATTATCCTCGTCATAGTAGTGGACTGCCATTCCGAAAATTTCGTCGTCTTCGAAGCCGTTGCAACCACTTCTTTGAACTTCGTTCAGAATATAGGTTATACACTTATCTATGCTCTTGTTTGGTTTGGCGTAGGACTTGGCAAACAGCTCGTCTGTCTTTGCACGCTCTTCCAAGTAATCTTGGATAGTGCGCTTGAAATTATCTGTTCCTTTCATACCACTTCTATTGAATAATCCCAATAATCATTATCAGTCAAAATGATTTCCTCGTTATCGTACATGTCAAACACTTTTGCTCTTGCACTTTTTTCATCAGATGCTTTCACCTTTACTTTCCTCTGTAAAGTCTCAGTGATGATTACTTCAAACTCTTTCATTGATCTTAAATTTTTTCGATATTTCTTCTTATTTCATCAGCATCGCAAGCAATTCTGTAAAGTTCATCGTTTCTATTTCTTATACTCTGACCTTCAAAATAGCTTGTATAAGGGAGCAGGTTTATAAAAGAATTCTTGCATTTTTCCCAATGTCCAGACGAAACTACTATGTCACCAGACTTGACTATCCACCAATCCTTTTTTGATTGACATATGGACACTTCCTTGCCGCTATACTGCTTACTTGATACTTTTGCAAAACATGGTTCTTTGCTACGTTGATAGTGGTAATCTGATATCTGGTGAAGCAATCTAAGCTTTAACCAAAGACTATTAATCAATGGCTCTATATCACCAAAGCTGAAAGACCACATTTGACGACAACATGAACATTCTACAAGTACTTTCAACTCCGTTGGCTCATTCTTCAATCCTTTCAGATACAATGTATCTCGGTGTCCGTTGTAACCCATAGAGTAAACAATTTCATCGTTTTTAGGTTTGAACTGCTCCATAGGCAACCCGTGCGGGCAACGAATATTCACCAGCAGACCCATTCTTGGTTCCTTTATTTGGGCAATTCCAGTCTGTTTCATTCCCGTAATATCTTCATCGCTAAACTTGCTTGTGTCGAGCATGAGTTTACGAGGAATGTAACCATCGCTTGTTAGAAGCGAAAAATCGTAATCACCTGGCAAAGTTCCATCCTCGTCTGGAGTGGGTATTCTCCAATAAAAATTGTCTGTATTATATGGATATTCCACATCTTTCCTTTGATCGTAACGACAATAGTACATTGACTTACAGGTGCCAATTTTTATTTCTTTACCGTCTATTTTTCTTTTTGCATATTCTCCCATGATCGTATGATTTATTTGTTTGCTAATTCTGCTTCCTTAATTCTTTTATTGACGTATTTCAATATATCCTGATAAGCTCGTTTCTGACCCCTTAGGACATCAAGCCTTTCATCTACCTTTTCAACCTCTTCGAGATCTTTAGCAAAATTCACCCCAGTACAAAGAATATCCATACGATGGTTCAAAACCTTTATTCGCTTTCTAATAGCAGGGATATTGAGAAAGAATTTTCCGCTATTTAGTTTATCAAACAATGGCTGATAAACTGATTGATATGCATCTTCGTTTTTCTGATTGTACTTCATTGCTCTTATTTTTAGTCTAACCTAACATTCTTGAATATCTTGCGCTT
>QWCK01002529.1_pt1 | contig 32626 bp, 31 predicted proteins | sample 1972571 | NCBI WGS metagenome assembly QWCK01 (sample SAMN09866710, study PRJNA288562) | Human gut metagenome isolate term2_stool, whole genome shotgun sequencing... | isolation source: gut | host: Homo sapiens | place: USA: California | reverse complement strand
GGGAGGCTTATTTAAATCTCTATTAATTAGTTTCGGTTATTTTAAAGAAATTGGAATGACTGAGTTTACTTTTGAATATTATAAGAAAGTTTTAACGGACAAAACATTTATTGAAAGTCTATTTTTTACACTCAAATTTTCTTTTGTTTCATCACTGCTAGCGGTTGTAATTGGAGCGGTTCTTGCTTACAGTATATTCTTTTTTGACAGAACTCGAGAATTTTACTTAAATATTCCGGTTATTATTCTGCACATGCTTGTGGTTGTGTTTTTATTGAATTTTCTTTCAAGCACGGGGCTTGTCTCAAGAATCCTTTTTTTAATAGGGATTATAGAAGAGCCGACTCAAATGATTCAACTCTTCTACAACAAAAATTCAATTGGAATTATTTTGGTTTATATTTTAAAAGGTGCGCCTTTTGCAGGACTTGTTATTTTACAAATTTTAAAAAGCATGTCTATAAATAAATTTTATGCGGCGAGAAATCTTGGAGCAGGAGTTTTTTCGGAAATAAAATACATGATTTGGCCGGATATAAAAAACTCCATGACTAAGATATTTTTGATTCTATTTTCATTCTCGTTTTCATCTTACGAGGTTCCGTTTTTGATTGGACCGACAAAGCCGAGAGCGCTTGCAGTTAAGAGCTATATCGACTTTACAAAAAATGATTTTATGTATAAACCGACGGCAATTGTTATAAATATTATTATAGGACTTATTGGTATTTTATCTGTTTTGCTTATTCTTAGGATGGAGGACAGGGACAGTGAAAGCTTTTTCTAGAACAATTTTATATTTGTTTATATTTCTAATAATTTTTGGTGGAATAAATCTCTTAATTTCAAGCTTTCAAGAAAGCTATCCGTGGCCTAAAATAATTGAGGGGACATATGGAAATAGGGCGTATAAATACATTAAAAACGATAACAAGGTGAAAATCGGTATAAAAAATTCTTTTATCATCGGTATTGCTGCGACTTTTTTGAGTGTAATACTTGCATATCCACTGGAGGGACATCGGTAGGATTTGGACTCCAACAGATATTTTTAAAAATGGGACTTGCAGGAACGACATTTGGAATAATTTTTGTGCAACTCGCATATATAATACCTTATGCAGTTTGGATACTATTACCGGGTTTTCAATATGTAAATGAGGATAAAATTTTTGCTGCAAAGATGCTTGGAGCAGGAACTGTAGATATTATAACAGAAATTATAATCCCGACAATGAGTCCATTTATATTGACAGCACTTTCAATGGGATTTATTCTTTCGTTCAGCCAATATTATCTCACCGTCATTATCGGCATCGGACTTGTTGAAACCTACAGCACAGTTATATTTCCATTTATAATTGTAAAGGACAGGGCGTTATCATCGGCTATGAGTCTCATTTTTGTTGCACTGAATTTAATTTTTATTTTAATTATTCAATTTGTACTCACAGTTATTAAAAGGAGAAAAAGATGGAAAATATAATTATTAAAAATCTTTCAAAATCTTATGGGGATAAATCTGTTTTAAAGAATATAAATCTTGAAATTGACGACAGTGAAATTATTTCCGTTGTAGGAATTTCAGGCTCCGGAAAATCTACTTTACTTAAAATATTGTGTGGAATAATCGATGATTTTACAGGAGATATTTTTTATGGCAATGAAAATATTACCGGAACATCTATTAAGGACAGAAAATTTATTATGATGTTTCAGGATTTTGAACTTTTTAATCACATGACTGTTTTTGACAATGTGGCATTTGGCCTAAAAATGCAAAAGATGGATAAAAATGAAATAAAAAGTGAAGTTATAAAGTATTTAAAACTCGTCGATTTGGTTGAGCACAAGGATAAATATCCGGAAGAACTTTCGGGCGGACAAAAGCAAAGGGTTGCACTTATAAGAAGTCTCATTGTTAAGCCAAGAATGCTTCTTCTTGACGAACCGTTTTCGAGTTTGGATTCACAAATGCGAGACAATATTAGACGCGAGACATTTAAAATTATTAGAGAACTTAAAATAAAAACGCTTTTTGTCACGCACGACATGAGGGAGGCGGCGGAAGTCTCGGACAAAATTGCAATTCTTATCGACGGACAATTTGAAGGCTTCGGAACGCCGGAGGAGTTATATGAAAATCCAACCAAAAGAAGTGTTGCACAGTTTTTATATAAGGAAAATATTTTCGACGACGGGCTTGTGAAACCGAAAGACATTGAAATTGTTGAAGGCGATGACTATTTAATAGAAGAGGCGATGTACCACGGAATGAATTATGAATACAAGCTTAAAGGTGAAAGAGAGTTGGTTGTTCGCGAATCAATAAAAAGAAATGTCGGAGATAAAGTTGGCGCAAAAATTAAATGCATCACAAAATTGGAGGACTGATATGAAAAAAGTTATTATTGATTTTGACTGCACGATAAATGTTAGAGGTTGCGACCTTGATGACGCATTTGCATGTCTTTATCTTTTATCTTCAAAAGATGCCGATGTAAAAATGATCACAACATCTTTCGGAAACAGCAATGAGGACAAGGTCTATGAATCGTCGAAGAAGATGATTGAGGATTTAAATATCGATGTTCCGCTATATAAGGGCGGAATTTTCAGCCTCGATGCTGCAACACATATGAGAGATTTGGTAAATACCGAAGACGATATAATAATTTTGTCGCTCGGCTCGACCACAAACACACAAAGGGCGCTCACACTCGGCATGGACCCGGCGAGAGTAAAGAGTCTTGTTTTGATGGGTGGAATTACAAGTGAACTTCAATTTAAAGGACGTGTAATGGACGAACTTAACTTTAGTATCGACCATTTGTCCACAAACTACGTTTTCAGTAAAATTAAAAATATAAACATCATAACCGGGAACAATTGCATGGCACACAGATATTTGGTTCCTGAAAATCCAAAATATAAATCGAGCTATATGAATTATATGAAAGATTCGCTCATAAGATGGACTAAGGAGTTTGATATAATTTATCAAGAAAGAGAGCTTGTGCTTTGGGATGCGCTTGCTGCACTTTATATTACAAATCCGGAATTTTTCGAAGACAAAAAGAGAAGCATTGAGCTAAATGAAAATATGGCGAGAGGATTTTTAAAAGAAGGAAACGATGCAATTGTTAATTTGCCGGAGCTTGTATCCGATATAGATGCAATGGATTATATAATAAATGTTATTGAAGAGGGAGGCCGATAGGTCTCTTTTTTTAACTCAACGTTTAAGCACAAAAATAAAATTCTAATTTTGGCTAAAAAAATATAAAGCACTGGCATTTAAAACAAAAAACCAAAACTTCACAAAACATAGGATATTAAAAACATTTACTTTTACCAAAAAACATATCACTTTTACTAAAATTCATCCATTTGAATCAAAAAACATCCACTTTTAAGAAAATTCATCCACAAACATAATATTTATTCCACAAAAAGCCTTTTTCATACACAAAAAGAAAATCATCCACTTACACCTCATTTTCTACCACAAAAACATACACACGCAAAACCTATGTCATTATAAATCAATAAAAATGATTTATAATGACATTGAAACATTTCAGTCTACAAAATTTGAATAAAAGTGTAAAAAATAGTATAATAAAAATACAAACAAAAAATAACACAGACTTTGATTTTATTCTAGAACAACGAAACTTAATACTTTCAAAAGCAAACGCTTAAAATGGACATGAAAAATCCGGTCTTGAGTCGCAACATAGACCATAAAGATCGCCAAGCTCATCAAACTTGGCAAAGTGAAAAACACTTTAACGAGCAGGATAAAAACCTGACTATGGGGTTAAAGCCGACCCTATTTTGTTGTAAAAATATTATTTTCTTATTCTTATAAAACTCTTTTTATGTAAAACTGAAAACTCCCTTTTAAAACTTTGAAAATAAAATCAAAGTCTTTTTTTATGTAAAGGAGAATAAAATGACAAATAAAAAGAAAAACACAAAAATAACAAAGAAAACAGCAATCGGACTTTTAGTCTTAGGACAAATAATGACAACAGGGGCACTGGCAGCTCCTCAGGAAGCAATAAGCGCATTTAAAGATGTAAGAGAAGTAAGACAAGACATAGGCCACTTCAAGGGAGAAATAAAACTCTTTATTGAAAAAGACGGAAAGAAAACAAGGGTGGACCAAAACATGAAAGACGGTCTAAGAGTAGTCGAAGGCAGAACATGCGTAGGGGTAAGAGATTTGGTAAATGCAATTGAAGGGGCAGAAGTCCAATGGGACCAAGCCAACAAAATCGTGGATATCAGATACGGAGGCAAGGAAATATCCTATCCATTAAACAAACCTGTTATGTGGGATGGGGACAAAATGGTCACCATAGATGTACCGGCACAAGTCGACCCATCAATATCAAGAACATTCTTACCTATAAGAAACATCGCCGAAACATTGGGCTTCAAAGTTGATTGGAACCAAAAGACCAAAGAAGTAACCCTAACACCGGGCGCCGGCACAGCACCAACAACCACCACCCAACAAACAAAGGCAAACACAAACACAAACAAAGGCGGAGTAACTAAAGGCGGGGCATATACGTTAGCAAATGGTAAAACTTTGCCAAGAATTAATAACCTGCCAGAAGAACCTACAGGATATTATATAAGTGAAAAGGATATTATTGATAACGGAGACGGAACTATGACCTTTGCAAAGGAATCAGAATGGGAAGCAACAATGCCAAAGCCATCGGTAAGAGTAAATTCATCACCAGCAAAACCGGACTTCAAAATCATAGGAGATAATGGACCTGATAACCGTATAGGAACAGCGGTCCTAATGCAAGGAAATCCATTGTGGGAAAAGGTATGGCAATTTGTTGAAGATAGGTACGGAGTACAAGATTATCACTGGGTTGATAAAGCTAAGGGAATAAAGTGGCAACCTGATTTTGAACATTTTACAAGATGTCCAGGAGCATTTGAAGAATTCGAAGCATTACTTGCACCAAGGAAAATTAAACAACAATATGTAGATGATTTTATTAAAAATGGAAAACATATGAAGTATAAAGGTGAACCTAACGCGATGAGACAACCTTTGGCGGATGACGATTTTTATGATGCAACAGGTATTATAGATCCGGGATTTGATTCCATTTTTATCTATTCATATTATATACATGCAAATCCATTATCTAATTCAGATAAATATGTCATAACAACAAATGGAGAATATTATAATACTATATTAGATAGGAATAATAAGAATATTAATATTGAAGTAGATAAAATCCTAGCACCATATAGAGGTAAGACAGCTAAAATTTCGTGGCTAGTAATTGATGTACCTAATTTCAGGTATAAAGCTATAAATCCATATAACAATGAAAATGGAGTAGTAGGTGTTGATTTTAATAAGAAAGATTTGAGTATGAGCAAAGAACTTGCTACTGAAGAACAGTATAATTATAAATAGAGGTGGTATAATGAATAAGAGATTAATACGATTATGCAGTGTTACAGGAGCAACCAGTGAAGTTGTTGGAGGAAATGATGCACAAAAGAGCGTTATACCAATCAGTCAATATGATATAAAAGCCGGAGTTCCGATCACAACCAAAGAAGGGGTTGAAGTTAATATAAGCAATCCTGGAGGAGGAGATTTAGTAAAAACTGATGTATTTTATCCTCTAAATATCCCAAGAGGGGAAGATGGTAAACAGCTACCTGTAGACAAAAGCATGTTTAACTTCGGTAATGATGCACTGAAAGATGGTGTAGCAACAAAAAATTACGGAGCAAATGCATTTGCAAATTTAATAGACAGTAAAGCTTTGATGACTGAAAAGGGATTTGCATATGTTAAAAACGAGAAAGGTGATATAGTAGGGGTTAAGGTTAGTTATGAAGGTTCGAAATCAGCAATGGAAAAAATTTCTGTACTAACTGATTCATTAAATAAAATAGTCGATAATGCTAAATTAGGTAAAAGTGGAATTCCAGGAGACAAACTTTTAGCTCAATTAATGGAAAAATTAGATATGACACCAGAACATCCAAATTATGATGCATATAAAGAGGCTTTGGAAAAAGCAATTAAAGATTCTAATATAGCTAAAGAAACATTGGAATCCCTTCAAAAACAATTGAATATGTTTATGGCTATGTCATTCCAACCGCCAAAACAAACTGTTCATAAAAGTCCGGTACCGTCTGATGGTGGAGCATGTGCAGCATGGAATGCTCAAGGTCAACCAGGTCCTGTAACTTGCCTAGGAGCAGGAACTAAAACAGGTTTTAGATCTCCTTGTACAGTATCGCAAACACAAGAGTATATGAGTTCATATACTACGACAACTCCTAATAACTCAGACCCATTCATAAAAAACAGATCACCTTTCTGTGATTCACAAAGAGGTGGATATTTAAACTTTTCAGAAATAATGAATACATTTGGACATAGAGTTTGGTCAAAAGATGACTTAATGAATAATGGTGTATCAGCATTTAATAGAATTAGAATGCAGGACCAATTTGCAAACAATCCATGGAAATCTTCATGGCGTGGGGAAATGAGAAGATGGAATCCATTTAGAGAAGGTAATAAATTATCAGGTATCCCATATAAAATATTATGGAGTCCTGTACTTGACTCATGGACAGATGCCGATCACAGGATTAACCCTATGATAACAGAATCAATAGAACATAGAGATAAGGCTGAAAGATCAAATGCAAGATTTACTGCAAAATATGGATTAAATGACCCATTAAAGGTTTACAATAATGCACCAAATCCAAGGATGAAAGTAACAGCATTAGACCTAGATAATAATGCTTGGAATGAAAGTGAAACTGCAAACATATTCTGTGCAGGTCAATATGATATGAAAATTGAACCACGTTATGATATACAAAGATGGGACAGATATAGATTATTTTACTTACATAATTTTTTTACATATAGAATTTAATTGCCGATTTGCACGACTTTTTTACATATAAAATTTAATAATCGGTTTACTATAAATGGTTATGGTGAAAATTTTTGTTTTTTTAATTCTATTTTATCAATCCGAATGCAAGATTTAAATAGATATTCACCAAATAACGATACAGGTGTTTGATATTTAATTCAAGTTAGTTTTTATTGAATTTGCAAATTTGAGATTCATGAATCGGTAGTTTTATAAAAAAGCTGTCTCTTATATCATAAATCAGTACAGAAAGTTTATTTCCGATTGCTGCAAGCAAAAATGTTGTTAACTCAAGCAGTGGAAATAAAATTTTATTTATTTGAATTTTAAAAATCGTTAGTATAATAAATGTCGCAAAAAATGTTGCCCATATTATTATGGGAGCTTTTATTCTCATGCGAAGCCAGATGCTGTAGGTCGAAATCATATCGACCATGAGTGCAATGAAAAACGAAAGGATAAGATTTTTTGCGATATTTGTTATTTTATTAGTCTGCAAGTTTATAAGTTATAACAACTTCAGAGCCGTCTGCAGGAAGTACGTCTTTGTTTCCCTTAAATTCAACGCTTTTTTGTTCTTCAACAGCTCCAAGTGGGTAAGCAGCATTTGATGTGATTCCTACAAAGCAGCTGTCGAGGCATGTGATACAACCTGTGTTAAATTCTTTTGAATTGTCCATGTTGCCGCTGAAACGAATATCGAGCGGTGTTCCATTTGAATCAAGAACAGCTTCGTTTATATCTACATCTTTTTTGTCTCCGAATGAAAGTGTTACATTTAGCTTGCTTCCTTCAGTTGTAGTTGTTGCTGCATTTTCAGCTGTCATATTGTCTCCGGCTTTTGCACCGATTTCAAGAAGTCCGTTGTAGAAATCTGTAGGAGTTACAGGTGTTTTAAAAAGAGCCATGTCAGCAATTTTTCCACCTTCAGAAATTGCCATATGTCTTGTAACTTCGTCAAAGTATTTTCCGTTTACTGTTGCAAGAATGGAAATTGTTTTAGCTTCTTTGTCAACAACAATTGGGTTTTCCTTTGAAACTTCCATTTTGTTTTCTTCTGTAGTGGTTGTTTCGGTTGTATCAGTTGTTTCCGTTTTTGTTTCGTCGACAACTTTGTCGTCTTTCGGTTTGTTTGTGCATGCTGTAAATGAAAAAACTACAGCTACTGCAATTAAAAATAATCTTTTCAATTTGATCTCCTTTTCTAATTTATGCCTTCCCAAATATTATATCACTATGTGAAAAAAATGCAACACTTATTCATGAATATGTATAAAGATTAGTCGGATATAAAATTGAATTAGAGATTTTATTGTAATTTATGCACTTTTAAAATGGGTAAATATATGTTAGAATAAGATTTAAGATTTATATTTATGCAGATATTTATAGGAGGAATTTTTTTGGATATATATAATATTAAAAAGATAAATATGCCGATAATAGCGCTAAGGGGCATAACTGTTTTTCCGGACACTACAGTCAATTTTGATATAGACAGTCCTAAAAGTGCAAGGGCGCTTGAGGTTTTAAGTGATAAAAATAATATGATTTTTGTTGTTTCTCAGAAGCAGGCGGACCTATTAAATCCGAAAGCTGAGGATTTATTTGAGTATGGCACAATTTGTACGGTTGAACAATTCGGTCAAATGCCTCAAGGTGGAATTAGAATTTTAGTTGATGGTAAAATGAGGGGCCGTATAGTCGAATTTACGGAAACAAATGATTATTTTGAAGCAAATATAGAAGGACTTGAATTGAGAGAAGACGCATTTTCTGATTTTTCAGAAGAAGGAGATGCACTTTTAAGGCTTATAAAAAAAGATGTGGAAGAATATTCAAAACTAAATTCGAGAATTGCAGAAAAGTCAATTGCACAATTTATGGAAGAGAATGACCCGGAGAAGGTTGTAAACATTGCATCTTCTACAATTCAAATTAGCACGAGTGAAGCTCAAAATGTTTTAAGTGAACTCGACTTTGAAAAGCGTGCGATTTTACTACACACTTATTTTTTGAGAGAAATTGCAAATTTGAAGATTGAAAATGAGATAAATGTTCTTGTACAATCTCAAATGAATAAAACGCAAAGAGATTATTATCTTCGCGAAAAGATAAAAGTTATCCAAGATGAACTTGGTGACGGTGAAAATATTCAGGCTGAAGTTGATGATTTAAGGGAGAAAATTGCTGAAAAGAATCTGCCGAAAGAAGTTGAAGAGAAGGCATTAAAAGAAGTTAAAAGACTTTCTCAAAATGCATTCAATCAAGCTGAAACAGGTGTAATTAGAAGCTATGTGGATTGGATTTTAAGTCTACCGTGGACCGAGTCGAAGGATGAAGCTGTAGATCTTGAATACGCAAGAAAAGTCTTGAACGAAGATCATTATGGCTTAAAAGATATCAAGGAAAGAATTCTGGAATATTTGGCTGTAAAAAAACTTAATCCGAAATCAAAGGGGAACATTCTTCTATTTGTCGGACCACCTGGAGTTGGAAAGACATCGATTGCAAAGAGTATCGCAAGGGCACTTGACAGAGACTTTGTCAGAATGAGTCTGGGTGGCATAAGGGATGAAGCTGAGATTAGAGGACATAGACGAACCTATATCGGTGCGATGCCGGGAAGAATTATTTCAGGCATGAAAAAAGCGGGTTCAAATAATCCGGTATTTTTGCTTGACGAAATTGATAAGCTCAATTCGGATTTTAGAGGGGACCCTGCAAGTGCACTTTTGGAAGTGTTGGACCCTGAGCAAAACAAGGATTTTGTGGATAACTATTTGGACCTTCCGTTCGATTTGTCGCAGGTATTTTTCGTCACAACTGCAAACAGTTTAAATATACCTCCGGCACTTCTTGACAGAATGGAAGTTATACGTCTTGCGGGATATACAAATGATGAAAAGCAAAAAATAGCAGAAAAATTTCTTGTAAAGAAACAAATGGCGAATAACGGAGTTAACACAACGAATTTCAATATTACTCCGGGTGCTATAAAAGAAGAAAAGCGGCTGTAAAGATTGCAGAAGGAGAAAAAGAAAAAGTATCCGTTACGATAAATATGGTTCAGGATATGCTTGGTCCAAGAAGGTTCTCTATCGACGAACTTGGAAAGAAGGATAGAATCGGAGTTACAAATGGTCTTGCATGGACAAGCGTTGGCGGAGTCACTCTTCAAGTTGAAGCAATTGCAACACCGGGCGTAGGAAAACTTACGCTCACCGGGAAGCTTGGAGATGTTATGAAAGAATCAGCAGCTGCCGCAGTTTCATATATAAGAAAAAATGCAAAGAAGCTTGGAGTTAAAGAAGATTTTTATAAGAAAACAGATATCCACCTTCATGTTCCGGAAGGGGCTGTTCCAAAGGATGGTCCTAGTGCAGGTGTGACAATTGCGGTTTCGATTTTATCTGCTCTTATAGAAAAACCGGTTGACAGAAATGTTGCTATGACAGGAGAACTTACTTTGACAGGTAGAGTGCTTGCAATTGGTGGACTGAAGGAGAAAGTCTTGGCAGCTCTAAGAATGGGGGCAAAGATTGTTGTACTTCCTGAAGAAAACAAAAAAGATATGGTTGAGATTCCGGATGATGTTAAAGAAAAATTGGAATTTAAATTTGTGAAGGATGTAGGTGAGGTGTTCAAAATTGCCATTAAATAATATAAAAAGTGCAGATTTAGTTCAAATTGCAGTAAAACCTGACCAATATCCGGATGAGAGCTTGCCGGAGATTGCTTTTGCAGGACGAAGCAATGTAGGAAAGTCAAGTCTACTAAATGGCATAATGAACAGAAAATCGCTTGCAAGAACTTCTTCAAAACCGGGTAAGACAAGGACGATAAATTTTTATGGTGTTAATGACGAGATTAGGCTTGTTGACTTGCCGGGTTATGGATATGCTATTGCTTCACAAAAAGAAAAAGAAAATTGGAAGGTTTATATAGAAACATATCTTGAGAGCAGAAAAAATTTAAAAGGAATTGTGCTTGTGGTCGATATAAGACACGAGCCGACAAACGATGACAAGATGATGTATGATTATATAAAGCATTTCGGATTCAATTGTCTTATTGTTGCGACAAAGGCTGATAAGATCGCAAGAAGCAAATATCAGGGGGCAGTTTCGAAAATTCGAAAAAAACTGGAAGCAAAGGATGAGATTTTGCCGTTTTCAAGTTTGAACAAATTCGGAATAGACAGAGTTAGAGAAAAGTTGGACGAGATGGTTTAAAAGTAAAGGAGCGGTTTTATGGCTGAAAAATTTAATACAAAAAAATATGTAGACGAATTTTACAAAAGAATTGCTCAAAACAATAGAGTTTCCGACGAAGAAAAGCAGCGTGCGGTCGCTTATTCTCTCGGATACACCGACGAGGATATTGAACTTGGCGGAGATCTTGGTCTTGGCTGTGGTAATCCGATTCAAAACGCAAAACTCAAAGAAGGGGATTGGCTTCTCGATTTGGGTTGCGGAAAAGGCGTTGACGTTTTTAAGGCGGCAAGAGAATTAAATGGAACCGGAAAAGCTGTCGGTATTGATAGACTTCCGGAAATGATTGAAAAGGCCAATGCTATACGGGACAAAAGGCATTTCGACAATGCGGACTTTGTTGTGTCGGATATTGACAATATAAATCTTCCGGATAACACTTTTGACGTTGTAATTTCAAACTGTGTTATAAATCTTCTCGAAGATAAAGAGAAAGTTTATAGAGAAATTTTCAGGGTTTTAAAGCCGGGTGGACGAGTTTCAATAAGTGACATTATTCAAATAAAGCAACTTCCGAAAAATATTCTCGCAGATCCGATTTTTCACGCAACATGAGTTGGGGGCTCAATCACTTCAGAGGCTCTGAAGACGATTCTTCAAAAAGTCGGATTTATGCCGTACACAATAGTCGAGGAAGATTTAACACCGGAATATTTAAACAAATGGGGTCACGAAGGCCTTGACGAATTTATAAAGAGGGGGAAAATTTTGGCAATTAAGCCGGAATAAAATGGAAATGATTGGAAGAGTAACGCTAACTTTTATATTCTTGCATTTAATTGTATGTATTTTATATTTTGCAAGTAATTTCTATAAGAAGAGTGACTTTCTGAGCTTTTTAAAAGGGCTTAGTTGGATAAATCTTGGTGGCGTATTAGTTATAATCGGAATAATCTATAATAAAATTAGAAAGACTAATGAGGGTTTTGGAACAATGGGAATTGTTGAACTATCTCTTTTACTTTTTCTAATGGTTGGTTATTCGGGATTTATAACTTATAAATTAAATTTTAGTAAAAAGACAAACTAAAAGCCTGATTCATAATGAACCAGGCTTTTTTTATTTTACATAAACTTTTAAAAATGTTTTCTTACCCTTTTGAATAATGATTTCATTCTTCAATTCTTCAAGAGAAACAGTCATTGATGGATCGATTACCTTCTCGTCATTTATACTTATTCCGCCACCTTTTACAAGGTTTCTGCCTTCGCTGTTGGACTTGCAAATTCCTGTTTCAACAAGAAGATTTAAAAGCCCAATGCCTTCAGTTGCTTTATTTGCATCAAGTTCAAATTCAGGCATATTTTCAGCATTAATTTTTCCGCTGAAGAGTGCACGTGCAGTATTTATAGCGTTGTCAGCTTCTTCTTTGCCGTGAATATCTTTTGTGATTTCGTATGCAAGAATTTCTTTTTGTCTATTTATATCTTCTTCTTTTTCAATTCGTTCAATTTCATCGAGTGGAAGGAATGTAAGGACTTTCATAAATCTTATAACATCTCTGTCGTCGACATTTCTGAAATATTGATAGAAGTCAAATGGCGAAGTTTTTTCTTTGTCAAGCCAAACTGCATTACCCATAGATTTTCCCATCTTGACACCGTCAGCGGTGGTGAGAAGTGGAATAGTCATATTGTAAACGGTTCCATTTTCAAGCTTTCTTACAAGTTCGTAACCGCCAAGCATGTTGGACCATTGGTCATTTCCGCCGACTTGAAGTGTACAATTTTCTTCTCTATATAATTTCAAAAAGTCGTAGGATTGCATGAGCATATATGAAAATTCAAAGAAAGTTAATCCCTTTTCAAGTCTTGTTTTGTAGCAATCGAATTGGAGCATTCTATTAACACTGAATTCTGTTCCTATTTCTCTTACAAAATTGAGGAAATTAAGATCCAAAAGCCAGTCTTTATTGTTCATAAAGATACCGTGTTCGCCGTCCATATTTAAAAGGCTTGAAAGTTGTCTTTCAAAACATTCTGCATTATGGTCGATAAATTCTCTTGACATAAGCTTTCTCATGTCGTTTCTGCCTGACGGGTCACCAATCATTGTTGTGCCGCCACCAATCATGCAAATTGCTTTATGTCCATGTTTTTGTAAATGTTTAAAAAGGCAAATTAATAGGTAGTGACCGACCGTTAATGAGTCTGCGGTACAGTCAAATCCTGCATAGAAAGTGAGTTTTCCGTCATTTAATTTTTCTTCGAGCTCTTCCGGGTATGTCATTTGTTCAATAAACCCGCGTGCTCTTAGTTCATCAACTAGTTTCATAAATCCTCCTTAAAAATATAAAAGCCCATGAATAAAAGGGCATCAAAACGCGGTACCACCTTTCTTCATGGGATAATTCCATCTCTATAACTTTTAACGCAAGTAAAACGTATACGTATTTCTCGTATAAAAAATTCCCGTCCGTATTAACGGTATTTAAATTATATATTATTATTTTTAAATTGTCAAGTTTTTGATGTTTAGTATTAATAATTGTGGGGTAAGAAATATATAGAATCATTAAAGGAGGAATTAATAATGATTGAATTAATTAAATTACCATATGCATACGATGCATTAGAACCTGTTATAAGTAAAGAAACAATCGAATATCATCACGACAAACACCACCAAGCTTATGTAAACAAGCTAAATGAATTGATTGAAGGAACTGAACTCGCAGATATGCATCCTTGTGAAATTTTGAAAAACTTGGACAAGGCTCCTGCAGATAAAAAACAAGCAATAATCAACCAAGGCGGTGGAGTTTACAACCACAATGTTTATTGGTCACAACTTGCAAAAGACGGACAAAAAGAACCGACCGGTGCATTGAAGGAAGCTATTGATAAAGCTTTCGGCTCATTTGAAGAATTCAAAGAAAAATTTGAAAAAGCAGGTGCAGGACAATTCGGTTCAGGTTGGGCTTGGCTCGTTGAAAAAGACGGAAAACTCGAAATCATGACCACAGCAAACCAAGATGCACCGATTTCAAAAGGATATAAAGTTCTTCTAAACAACGACGTTTGGGAACACGCATACTATATTGACTACAGAAATAAGAGAGCAGAATATCTAAAGAAATTCTGGAACATCGTTGACTGGAGCGTTGTTGAAGAAAGATTTGCAAAATAAATAGTTTAATTTAAAGAAATTAATAAAAACTCGTCATTTTTGACGAGTTTTTTTATTATTTGGAGAAATATAATTTTGGTCTTTAAATTACTCGTTATATTTGCTATAATTAAGTTGGAGGACAAGAATGATTTATACACTAACAGCAACATGCCATTTTGGAACAGAGGCAGTTTTAAAAAGAGAAATACTTGATTTGGGCCTCGAGATAAAGAGTGTGACCGATGGGCATATAGAATTTTACGGTACGAGCGCCGATATATTTAGAGCAAACCTTTGGCTTAGAACAGCGGAGAGGGTTCATATTAACTTGCTTGAATTCAACGCTTATACTTTTGATGAACTTTATGAGAATGTGTTCTCTTTAGATTGGGCAGACATTTTGCCGGAAGATGCAAATTTTGTAATTAACGGCAGGAGCTACGAGTCTAAACTTTTTTCAATTTCAGATTGTCAAAGAATTACTGAACGTGCGATAATTGATAAGCTCAATTTAACATATAATAAAGACTATTACGAAAAAACAGGAAAAAAATTTAATTTTGAAATCAGTATAAACAGGGATCATGCAATTTTATATCTCGACTCTTCAGGAGCCGGACTTCACAAAAGGGGATATAGAAAAATGCAAGGAGCTGCACCTATAAAAGAGACGCTTGCTGCAGCTATGATAAATTTAAGTGTCTGGAACAAAGACAGACCGCTTTACGATCCTTTTTGCGGCTCAGGAACAATTCCTATTGAAGCTGCTATGATTGCCAGAAATATTGCACCGGGAATTTTGAGAAGATTTTCGTGTGAACATTTCGAATTTTTGGATTTGTCAGAGTTTAGAACTATTAGAAAAGATGCTAAAGCAGCAATTAATAAGGATATGGCTCTTAATATTACAGGCTCTGATTATGACAGAAATATGATTATGATAGCGAGAGATAATACCCAAAACATCGGTGTTGAAGATATTTTTCTCTTCACAAAGGAAGTCAGAAAAGTCGAAATAGAAGATGAATATGGAGTCATTATAACAAATCCTCCATACGGTATAAGGCTTGATGATGAACTTCTTGACAGAACGTATGGAAATTTTAAAACGCTTATAGATAAATTACCAACTTGGAGCACGTATATTATAACTGACTATGAAAAGTTGGAAACTGTGCTTGATAGGAAAGCAGATAAAAATAGAAAGTTATACAATGGAAAGATAAAGACTTACTATTATACATTTTTGGGTCCAAGACCGCCAAAGGAGTATTATGAAAAACTTTAACTTAGTTGATTTAAATAGCAATCTTGATGTTCTGAATTTTTTGCCGGATTGGGTTAAAATTACGAGTGTAAACGGCGTGGTTATTTTTGCAAATAAACCACTTGTTAATAAGCTCAATTTCGATCCTCAAGGAATGAAGATTGACGATTTGAAAACAACAAAATTTAAAGAAATTTTCAGTGTTGGGATTCATCCATCAGATTTCAAAGAAGACGATATGAGAAAATCGGATTTGAAATATGATGGAAAAGTTTATGATGTTTTAACGGCACCTATTAGAGATGATTTCGGAACAATTACGGCATATGTTGACATATATAGAGATATGACTTCTTTAAAAAATATACAGAATGAAATCACATTTAAAAATGAAATAATGAATAAGGATCTCACTCTGACAAAGAAAATTCAGGAGTCGATTTTGCCGGTAGATTTAAATTTCGGCAGACTAAAGGTGGATTATATGTATTTGCCATGTGAGCAGCTTAGCGGTGATATTTTTGACGTTATAAGTATAAATAAAAATATTACAAGTGCGTATATTTGCGATGTCTCGGGTCACGGAGTTCCTGCAGCAATGGTGACGGTTTTTGTCCGAGAAACCATGAGAAATCTTCAAGATTATCACAGCAGTGCTTATGATTTGACTGAGCTTCATCGTAGATTTTTAGATTTAAGACTTGACATGAGTCAATATCTTACGATGTTTCATGTTTTGATTGACACAAACGAACAAACTATTTCGTATTCAAATGCCGGTCATAATTGTCCGATGTTTCTAATAAGACAAAATGATGTTATTAGAATTGAAATGACGGGAAAACCGGTATGCAACTATTTTGAAAAGATATATTTTAAAGAAAAGGTTATAAGATTTAATCCGGGTGATAAAATTTTACTTTTCACAGACGGGATAAAGGAAACACAAAACAAAGACGGAGAAGAATATGGCCTTGACAGAGTTGAGAGTATTATAAGGACAAAGCCGAACGACATTTTGAAGACTCTTAGGAGGTCGCTCGATTATTTTAACAGTGGTGTAAGATATGACGATATGTGTGCAGTTTTGATAGAATTTAAGGATAAAGGTGATGTTTAATTGAGATTGGATAAGTTTTTAAAAGTTTCAAGAATAATAAAAAGAAGAACTGTTGCAAAGGACGCTGTGGTAAACGGGTTTATTAAACTGAACGGAAATCCTGCAAAGCCGGGTTTTGAAGTTAAGTTAGGCGATGTGATTAGCTTTGAAAGTAACAGAGGGAATTCAAAATTTGTGGTTATAGGATTAACACAAAAAGATGAAGCATATGTGAGAATGGCAAATGAAAACGAATAGTTTATATAGGCTAATTTTTGCAACTGTAATAATTATTTCTTTTGCGGCTTTTGCAGTTGGGTTCTACAATAATTTAAATGAAAAGTCTCGTTTGAAAAAAGAAAAGGCGAGCCTTGAAAATGATTTAGAAGAGCTTAACAGTAAACTAGAAACAATAAATTATGATTTGGAGAACTCAGACAGTTTGCAATTTATTGAAAAAGAGGCACGTGCACTTGGTATGATTAAGCCGGGAGAAACCATTATTATAGACATGGATAAAGAAAAAGGCGGAAAAGAAGAAAATAATGACTAAATTGATTGATAATTATTCGATTTAGTGGTAGAATATATGTAATATACGTCCTTGGAAATAGGCGATTTATTAAATCCCAAAGCGAACTTGAGACGGTGAGAGTCAAGTGTTTTTAATAAATAAAAAGCCATAACATGTTTCTTTATTGGACAATCGTTCGCTCGCGATAAGAGCATCTAAGTATTAGAAGGGTTGGCACCTACGAAGATTTCTCGTACCTTTTCGGTTAGAGGAATCTATTTTTTTAAAATCAATGGAGGTAAATATGGAGATAAAAAGTTTATTTGAAAAAGCTGTCGAACTTGATGGAAAGGCTGTTGAAGCGGAAGGTTGGGTAAGGAATCTTCGCGATTCAAAGAGCTTTGCATTTATAGAATTGAATGACGGAACAGATTTCAGATCTGTGCAAGTTGTAATGGATGAAAATACAGAAAATTTTGAGGAACTTAAAAAACTATATCTAAGTTCAGCTATAAGGGTCAAAGGAACTCTTGTTATGACGCCGGAAATGCAACAACCTTTTGAAATAAAGGCAACTTCAATTGTAGTTGAAGGAGAAAGTACTGCTGATTATCCGCTTCAACCGAAAAGACACACAAGAGAGTATCTTAGAACAATTGCACATTTAAGAGCAAGAACTAATTTATTCAGAGCAACATTCAGAGTTAGAAGTGTTTTGGCTTATGCTATACACAAGTTTTTCCAAGACAGAGGCTTTTTATATGCACAAACACCTCTTATTTCAGCTTTTGACGGGGAAGGGGCAGGAGAAATTTTCCACGTCACAAATCTTGATTTAAAAAATATTCCGAAAAACGATGATGGAAGCGTTGATTTTTCACAAGATTTCTTTGGAAAACCTGTAAACCTTGCTGTTACAGGACAACTTGAAGGCGAAACAATGGCTCAAGCTTTCAGAAATATATACACATTCGGACCGACTTTCAGAGCTGACCATTCAAACACAAAGAATCACTTGGCTGAATTTTGGATGGTTGAACCGGAAATGGCATTTTGTGATTTAAAAGGCAATATGGATGTTGCTGAAGCTATGATGAAATTTATTATCAGATACACTCTCGATACATGCCCTGAAGAAATGCAATTTTTGGACAAATTTGTAGAAAAAGGCTTGATCGAAAAACTTGAAAAAATTGCAAACAGTAATTTTGCACGTATAACATATACCGAAGCAATTGATATAATAAGACATGCTGACCACAAATTCGATGTTATACCAAATTGGGGAGACGATCTTCAACGTGAGCACGAAAGATATTTAGCAGAAGTTCATTCAGACGGACCGACGTTTGTTACGGATTATCCAAAGGAAATAAAGGCATTTTATATGAAGCTGAATCCAGATGGAAAGACCGTTGCAGCTTGTGACCTACTTGTTCCGGGCATTGGAGAAATCATAGGCGGAAGCCAAAGAGAAGAAAATTATGAAGTTCTTTTGAATAAAATGAAAGATTTCAAATTGAATGCTGAAGATTATTCATGGTATTTGGATTTGAGAAAGTATGGTTCAACAATCCACTCAGGATATGGACTCGGTTTTGAAAGAATGGTTATGTATATGACAGGAGTTGACAATGTTCGTGACGTTGCACTCTATCCAAGAACTGTAAACAATTGTGAATTTTAGGAGTTATTATGGAATATAATCATCAACAAATAGAAAAAAAGTGGCAAGATAAATGGGCTGAAACTCATGTTTTCGACGCCAAAGAAGATTATGATAAAAAGAAATACTATCTACTCGTTGAATTCCCTTATCCTTCCGGACAAGGGCTTCACGTCGGACATCCAAGAAGTTATACCGCTCTTGACGTTGTTGCTAGACTAAAGAGAATGCAAGGATTCAATGTCCTATTTCCAATCGGCTTTGACGCATTCGGACTTCCAACAGAAAGATATGCAATAAAAAATCATATGGATCCGGAAGTTGTAACGAAGAAAAACATTGAAACATTTAAACATCAATTGACAAGTCTTGGGATCAGTTTCAGTTGGAACAGGGAAATAAATACAACAGAGCCGAGCTATTATAAGTGGACACAATGGATTTTCCTTCAAATGTATAAGAAAGGTCTTGCATACAAGGAACAAATGTCAATAAACTGGTGTCCGGACTGTAAGATTGGTCTTGCAAACGAAGAAGTTATTAATGGTTGCTGCGAAAGATGTGGTCATACTGTTGAACACAAAGTTAAAAATCAATGGATGCTTGCAATTACAAAATATGCAGACAAACTTGTAGATGGGCTCGATACTGTTCAATATATTGAAAAAGTTAAGACACAACAAAGAAATTGGATTGGTAGAAGCTACGGTGCTGAAATTAATTTTAAAACTACAAATGGTGATTCTGTTAAGGTTTATACGACAAGACCGGACACTATTTTCGGTGCGACATATATGGTTTTGAGTCCGGAACATCCGCTTCTTGCAAAATGGGATTTGAAAAACAAAGACGAAGTTAAAGCATACCAAGAAGAGGCAAGAAGAAAAAGCGATTTTGAAAGAGCAGAACTAAACAAAGACAAGACTGGAGTTTGTCTTGAGGGTGTAAAAGCTATAAATCCTTTCACAAATAAAGAAATCCCAATTTTTATTTCGGACTATGTTCTTATGACATACGGAACAGGTGCAATTATGAGTGTTCCTGCACATGATACAAGAGACTATGATTTCGCAAAGAAATTTGATTTGCCGATTGTGGAAGTTATAAAAGGCGGAGATATTTCAAAAGAAGCTTACACCGATACAGCTGAAGGGGAACTTATAAATAGCGGTGAATACAACGGCCTTTCTGTCGCTGAAGCCAAGGAAAAAATTCTTGAAAAATTGCAAGAAATGGGAATTGGTGATAAAAAGGTAAACTTTAAACTCCGCGATTGGGTTTTCAGTCGTCAAAGATATTGGGGAGAACCGATTCCTATGGTTTATTGCGAAGACAAGTGGGTTCCGATGAACGAAAAGGATTTGCCGCTCACACTCCCTCATGTTGACAGTTACGAACCGACTGACTCCGGCGAAAGTCCACTTGCACTTATTCCGGAATTTGTAAATACTACATGCCCGAATGACCCAAGCGTTCCTGGAAAGAGAGAAACTGACACGATGCCGAACTGGGCAGGGTCAAGTTGGTATTATTTGAGATACTGCGATCCGCACAATGATGAAGCACTTGCCGACTATAAAAAACTTAAATATTGGCTTCCGGTCGACTGGTATAACGGTGGAATGGAACACACTACACTCCACCTTCTCTATTCGAGATTCTGGCACAAATTCCTCTACGATATTGGAGTTGTTCCAACCGAAGAACCGTATATGAAGAGAACTTCACACGGTATGATTTTGGGCGAAAATGGCGAAAAGATGAGTAAGTCCAGAGGAAATGTTAGAAATCCGGATGAATACGTTAAGGAATATGGCGCAGATGCTTTAAGACTTTATGAAATGTTCCTAGGGGACTATGAAAAGAGTGCACCTTGGAATGATGACGGTCCTAAACAACTGAGAAAGTTTGTTGAAAGAGTTATAAGACTTTTGGATGTAACAGTTGATGGCGATAAAATTAGAAAAGAACTTCTTCCGATTTTCCACATCACAATTAAAAAAGTTACAAACGACTATTTGACTCTCAAATACAACACTGCAATTGCTCAAATAATGACTCTTGTAAATGAGATTTATTTAACCGAAAAGATTAATAAATGTGAATTTAAGACATTAATTACTCTACTAAATCCGGTTGCACCACATATAACTGAAGAATTGAATGAAAGATTGGGATTTGACAAGATGATTTGTGAATGCGAATGGCCACAATATGATGAAGATTTAACTGTTCTTCAAACAATTGAAATCCCGGTTCAAATCAATGGAAAAGTTATAGAAAGAATAAAGATCGAAAGAGATATGGAAGAAGCAAAAGTTATAGAACTTGCTCTTGCTCTTGAAGATATAAAATCTAAAACTGAAGGCAAAACAATTGTTAAGAAAATTTTTGTTCCGAACAAAATTTTAAATATTGTTGTGAAGTAGGTGCAGTATGCCGATTATTATAAAACCTAAAGTTGAGGATTATATTAAAGTTGCACTTAGAGGAATTTATACAGGGAAATCATTTAAGAGAAGTCTTTGGATGCAAAGACTTACTCTTCCTGTCATTGCGATGCTTCTTGTTTTGCTCGCAAAGCCGATTGTGCCTTTAAATGTTCTAATAGCAGCTGTTATTTCGGCGGTGTGGATTTACTTTATACCAAAACTTTTTAAGAAGAATATAAGAAAGAAAATTGAAAGAGCTTTTCTTGCAAAAGCAAGCACAGACAGTTCATTTTTGCAAGAATATAAGATAGACAAAATAGAAGGTGGACTTGAAGCATTTAGAGGTGAGAATAGATTCATTGTTTTATTTGACAATATGAGCGAATATAATGTCGAAGATGATTATATTTATATTCTTTCTCAAGATAAGGAATTTGACTTTTTAATTCCTAGTCATGCTTTTAAGACAAAGGAAGAATTTGAAGGGTTCAAGGAAGCGCTTGACAGACAAATTCAAATTGCAATTAGGAAGTGATATTATTAAAAAGGCAATAATTTTAGCGGCCGGTGAAGGCTCGCGAATGAAATCGTCAAAGTCTAAAGTGCTACACATGCTTTTATTTAAGCCACTTATTATGCACGTTTTTGACTCTGTAAAAAATGCAGGATTTGACGAAATTATAACAGTGCTCGGCACAAAAAATATTGATGAAGCGGCACCGGTTCTTGAAGCAAAAGGCTCTAAAATAGTTAAACAAGAGCTTGGCGAAGGAAAGCCATACGGAACGGGTTATGCCGTAAAGCTTGCAAAAGATTTTATTAAAGAAGAAGACTCTTTAATGGTTTTATATGGGGACACACCCCTTATTGATTCAAAAGTTATTGAAGAGTTCACAAAATTTCATAATGAAGAAAAGTCTGATATAACTGTCCTTTCAGCTATTTTGGATGATCCGAAAGATTATGGGAGAATTGTTCGAGAAAATGGCGAATTCAGTGCGATTGTTGAAAAGAAGGAGTTAAATCCGAATAAGACTTATACAAATGAGGTCAACTCAGGAATATATCTTTTTAGCGGTAATGCATTTTTAAAAACAATCGACCTAATAAACGACAACAATCTCAAAAAAGAGTATATGATTACAGATACAATAAAATATGCCAAGGAAATGGGAATGAAAGTCAGTGCCTATGTAACTAGTGATACAGATATAATTTTAGGCGTGAACGACAGAGAGGATTTATATTTCTGTGAAAGAGCTTTGATTAAGCGTGAAAATAGAAAGAGAATGCTTTCGGGTGTAATGATTCATAATCCGGATCTTACAATGATTTCTCCTGATGTTAAAATTGAACAGGATGTTGAAATCTTTGGAGAATGTAAAATCTATGGGGAAACAGTAATAGAATCGGGCACGGTTATTGAATCATCGACTTTAAAAAATATGAAAATTGGAAAAGATTGTCACATTATTAATACTGTCGCTGAAGATTCAGTTGTTGGGAACAATGTTTCATATGGTCCATTTTCAAGGATAAGACCTAATTCTGTTATAAAAGATGGAGTTAAAGTTGGAAATTTTGTTGAGGTCAAAAATTCAACTTTGGGCGAAGGCACAAAGGCAGGACATTTGGCATATATTGGAGATGCCGATGTTGGAAAAGGTGTTAACATAAGCTGCGGAGTTATATTCTGCAATTATGATGGAAAACATAAACACAGAACCGTTGTTGGGGATAATGCTTTTATAGGTTCGAATGTAAATTTGGTTGCGCCTGTGGAGGTTTCGAATAACGGATTTGTGGCTGCGGGCTCAACTATCACGAAGCCTGTGGAAGAGGATGAACTCGCTATAGAGAGAAGTGAGCAGAAAAATATTAAAGAATGGGTGAAGAAAAAGGGACTTCACAAGGAGGATTTTTAATGATGGGTTTTTATAAGGGAATTAAAGTACTTACAGGAAATGCAAACAGAAAATTAGCTAAAGACATTTGCGATAAAATGGGAATCGATTTACTTGACTGCGATGTAACGACTTTTTCAGACGGAGAAATAAATGTTGAAATCAACGAAACAGTTCGTGGATGCGATGTATTTATTATTCAACCTACACACAGCCCTGTAAATGACAATTTGATGGAAACTTTGATTTTGATTGATGCATGCAAGAGAGCAAGTGCCGGTAGAATTAATGCGGTTATTCCATACTATGGATATGCAAGACAAGACAGAAAAACTCGTGCACGTGAACCAATCACAGCCAAACTTGTTGCAAACCTTTTAGAAAAAGCCGGTGCAGACAGAGTTGTCACTATGGACCTTCACGCAGGACAAATTCAAGGATATTTTGACATTCCTGTTGACCATTTGTCAGCAATTCCTGTTTTGGCTGATTATTTCAAGGACAAAATTGATGAAAATTCAACTGTTGTAAGTCCTGACTTGGGTGGAGTTACAAGAGCAAGAAATTTTGCAAACAAATTGAATTTACCTATTGCAATTATTGAAAAGAGAAGACCAAGACCGAATGTTTCAGAAGTTATGAATGTTATTGGAGACATTAAAGGAAAGACTTGTATTTTAGTTGATGACATCATTGATACAGCCGGAACAATATGCCAAGCTGCGAAAACTTTGAAAGAAATGGGAGCAAAGGAAGTTTACGGATGTGCAAGCCACGGTGTTTTATCTGGCCCTGCAATTGAAAGACTTCTTGATAGTGATTTAAAAGAATTTGTTATCACTGATTCAATTCCACTTCCTGATCTTCCTGAAATTAGAGATAAAATTAAAGTTGTATCTGTTGCAGAAATGTTTGCAAAAGCACTTTCAATTATCTCAAACAACGAGTCAATCAGTAAAATATTCGACTAATGAAAGTTATTGTTGGGCTTGGAAATCCGGGCGCAAAGTACGAGCTGTCAAGACATAATGCCGGATTTTGGGTTTTGGATAATTTTGCTGACAAACATGGAGTGTCGATTGATAAACCGAAATTTAATGCACTCGTCGGTGAGTTTAATAAGTCAGGTGAAAAGATAATTCTTTTAAAACCGATGACTTATATGAATGAAAGCGGGGTTGCAGTTTCTGAGATTTTAAAATTCTACAAACTCGATTTATCTGACTTGATAGTTGTTATAGACGACATTGAAATTGAACTTGGTACTCTTCGCATCAGAAAGAAAGGTGGCAAGGGCACACACAATGGACTCAAGTCGATTTTTAATCATCTTAAATCAGACGACTATATAAAGGTGAAACTTGGAGTCGGAAAATTTATGAGGGATTGTGATTTGGCAGATTTCGTACTTGCTCGTCCACCAAAAAAGGATTCTGAAATTATTGATCTCCTTGTTAATAAGGCGGTCGATTCACTAGATGCAATTCTCGATATTGGAATTGATAATGCTATGAATAATTATAATGGTAAAATAGAAATTAATGGATAAATTATTGGAAAGAATAAAAAAAGAGCCTGTTCTTGAAAGTTTTTTGAGGGCGTATAAAGATGGAATGTCGGCACTTATTAGTGGTGTAGGCGATGAATTTTTGGATTATCTTATAACCCTTGTAGCGGGTGAGGATAGGCCTTTTTTTGCTGTATTTCCAACAGAGGCGGAAGCAAAACAATTTGTAGATAGAATAAATGAAGAAGAAATTGTTTGCGAATATATGCCGCCACGAGAAAAGATTTATTATGAAATAAAGGTAATTGACGATAAGGTTCAAAAAGACCGCTTATCTGTTTTTCAAAGAATGATAAACGGTGAGGTAAAGCTGATTGCACTTTCGCTTTTTACTCTATATGACTTCAATTTGAATTTGGACTTTTATAGAGATAAAATTATTAAAATTAAAAAGGGTGACAGATTTAATTTTGAAGAGCTTATTTCAATGCTTATTTCCAGTGGATTTAAAAGGGAACCGGAAGTCAGTTCGAGAGGTGAATTTAGTCTTCGAGGGGATATTGTAGACATTTTTCCTATTTGTGGAGACGGGCTTGTTAGAATTGAATTTTTCGATGACGAGGTTGACACAATAAGGCTAGTTGATTCTGACAGCAGACTTTCGACTGAGTATATAGATGAGGTAGAAATTTTTCCGAGCGAAGAACTTATAATCGACGATTATACAAAAAAGTCACTCATTGACGGAATTTTACAAGATTTAGAGAAAAAAGAAAATAGAGAGGACTATAAAAAGTTCGATATTATTTTAGAAAAGCTTCGAGACGATTCATATTCCAGTGAACGTGAAATTTTGTTTTCGTATTTTCCGGAAGAGCTTAAAGTTCGGACTTTTGATTTGGTAAAGGACTATAATATTCTTTTTATTTATCCGGATTTAGCGAAGAAAGAAATTTTAAGTTATTATGAGTATTTGGATATGGAGCTCAGTCATTTATATTTGAGTCACGAAATAATGGACGAGGATATTTATGGAGACAGACTTTTTGAACCGGATGCGATTAAAGAAATTAAGAATCGTTCATTTTATGTTTCGGGACTTCCATATAATATAAATGATGTTTTAAATTTCGAACTTAAAATAAAAAGTGTTCCGAAATACGGTCGCGATTTCAATGAGATTTTTAAAGACATTTCAAAATATGAAAATGAAAAATATAGGATTTATTTGAGTGCGAGTGACGACGTTAAGATAAAAGCTGTTGAAGAAAGTTTTTTGGAACACGGTTTTCCTTATACCTACGAAGACAGTGACGAAAATAATATTGTAATAACCAAGAAGTCAATATCAAATGGTTTTGTGCTTCCAAGTATTAATTTGGTTGTATTCGGTGATTTAAATATTTTTGGCTTTGGTGAAAAAAGAGGAAAGCGAAAAAAATCCAAGTCATCTTCGAACTTGCGTATTCAGGATATAAATGTAGGAGACTATGTAATTCATGAAGACCATGGGGTCGGTGAATATAACGGCGTTAAAACACTCGATATAAAGGGCGTGAGAAAAGATTATCTTGAAATTTTATACAAGGATAAAGATAAGCTTTATTTGCCTGTCGAAAATATAAATCAAATTGACAAGTATACATCTAAAGAGGGAGCAAAACCTAGAATTTATGGCTTGGACAGTATTCAATGGAAGAAAACCAAAGAAAAAACTAGAAAAGCAATAAATGAAATGGCAAGGGAGCTTATCGAGCTTTATGCCGTAAGAAGCAAAAAAGAGGGATTTCAGTTTAGTAAAGATACGGAATGGCAACATGAGTTTGAAGACAGTTTTAAATATGTTGAAACGGAAGGTCAGCTTATGGCGATTGATGAAATTAAAGCTGATATGGAATCGAAAAAGCCGATGGATAGGCTCCTATTAGGAGATGTTGGATACGGTAAGACTGAAGTTGCACTTAGGGCTGCTTTCAAAGCCATAATGGACGGGAAACAGGTTGCAATGCTCACACCTACGACACTGCTTGCGGAGCAACACACGAAAACAGCAGAGGAAAGATTTAAAAACTTTCCTGTGAAAATCAGAAATTTAAGTCGTTTCAGAACAAAAAAAGAAATAGATAAGACGGTAAAAGACCTTGCAATGGGACAAGTGGATATGGTCATCGGGACGCATAGGCTTTTATCAAAAGATGTAAAGTTTAAAGATTTAGGTCTTCTAATAATAGACGAGGAGCAAAGGTTCGGAGTAAAACACAAGGAGAGAATTAAGTCGCTTGCGGAGGACGTCGATGTTTTGACGCTTTCAGCAACGCCAATTCCTAGAACGCTTTCTATGAGTTTGTCCGGTATTCGATCGATGTCGGTTATTGAAGAACCGCCGCACAACAGAATACCGGTACAGACTTATGTTTTGGAATATAATGAGAATATTATTAGAAGTGCTGTTTTAAAAGAAATTAATCGTGGCGGTCAAATTTTCTTTTTATACAACGATGTAAAAAGTATGGAAGTAATAAAGGGAAAACTTGAAGAGCTTATTCCGGAAGCAAGATTTTTTATTGCAAATGGACAAATGTCGGAGAGAGAACTTGAAGATGTATTTTATAGATTTGAAAATAAAGAGTCGGATGTTTTAATCACGTCAACAATTATTGAGACGGGTATGGATCTTCCGAATGTTAACACATTGATTGTATACAATTCCGATAGATTTGGGCTGTCCACACTTTATCAGCTGAGAGGTAGAGTTGGAAGAAGCAATAGACTTGCCTATGCATATTTTACTTACGATAAGTCACGTTCCATTTCAGAAAAAGCTATAAAAAGACTCATGGCGATGAAAGAATTTACAGACTTTGGGAGTGGATACAAGATTGCGATGAGAGACCTTGAACTTAGAGGGGCGGGAAATGTATTAGGACTTAGCCAATCTGGGCACATGGCTGAAGTTGGATATGAACTTTATATGAAATATTTAAATTATGCGATTGGAGAGCTTCAAGGAAAACCTGTGCGTGAAACATTAAATACAAAAATTGATTTTATGGTTGAAAGTGCAGTACCTGAAGGATTTATAGAGGACACGTATATAAGAATGGAACTCTATAGACGCATTTCAAATATTCAGACATTTAAAGAAAAAGATGATCTTACTGATGAAATTATTGACAGATTCGGTGATATACCGGAAGCTCTAATAAATCTACTGAATATCGGGCTCATAAAAAATATTGCAAGTAAACATTTTGTAAAAAGTATTATTGAAAATAACAATATAATAAAAATAGACTATGCACCGGAAATGCTTGACGATGTTGATATGGCAAAGTTGCTGAAAGATTTTCCGGATGGGCTTAGATTTGATTCCAAATTGCCGATAATAAGAATTTCTATAAAAGTCAATGCAATTGAAACGGTGTATAAATTTTTTAACAGTGCTTTTGGAGTTTAGGGGGGAAGATGAATAAATATATATATTTAATATTATGTATTCTTTTTTTGACTACCGGATGCTTAAGACCTCCGAAGGACGTAGTTGCCTCAGTTGATGACGAATATATAACTGAAGAGGAATACAATCCGTATAAAGAAGAACTGGAAAAACTTTCTCTCGGTGATATAAAGTTTTCTTCATCTGAAACAAGTGCTATAGAAGGGCTCGTTGACAGAAAAATTGTAGATAGGGAGTTTAAAAAAGCTGGATTTACATTTGATGAATCAGAATTTAAAAATTTCAAAGCTTCTTATATTGAAAAAACTATCGGCGAAGATGCCTTTAATGAATTTTCAGAATATAAGAGTTTAAATAAAAATGTTTTAGATGATTTTTTAATAAATAAATTCAAAATTGATAAACTAAAAGAAAAATTTGCGAAAGAATTTAATCTTACTGATGATAATTTGAGAAACGAATACCAAAACAAATCTGCAAAATATGATTCATATAAGGTGCAATTTATATTTATGAAGGATTTGGAAAAAATGAAAGAGAATGTTTTACCTATGAACTACGGGCTAGATATACTGGCCACTCTTTATAGCGAAGAACCAGTTTCTGCATCAAATGGAGGAATCGTTGACGAATATCACATTGGAGAAAAAGAACCGAAGTTTGATTTAACTATTCAATCTTTAGATAGAGGAGAAACGAGCGATATAGTTGAAACAAAAAATGGATACTATATTATAAAACTTATTGATATAAACAGCGGATTTGAAAATCACAAAGAAGCTGTTAGAAATAATTTGATAGATATAAATTTTAAACACTATATGGATAGCATAAGAAGGAATGCAAAAGTTAAAATTTATCGTGATTTGACGACTGAATAGTATTGCATTGATTATTTTTTTATGATATAATTGTAGTCAGGATATTTTAAAGGAGGAAAAAATGGCTAATATTAAATTAGAAGCTAAGAATAGAGCCGAATTTGGTAAGAACCGTGTAAACAAGTTAAGAAACGAAGGTCTTATCCCGGCAGCTATTTTTGAAAAAGGCACAGAAACATTGCCTATTACGATATCATCAAGAGATTTTGAAATTGTATATAGAGAAGCAGGCGGAACATCAATCGTTGACGTTAATGTTGAAGGTAAAGCACACCCGACAATTATTAAAGAAATCGATAGACACCCGTTTAAGAATCAAATTCTTCACGTTAATTTCCAAGGTGTTAACATGAACGAAGCAATTAAGGTTGAAGTTCCTATTGAATTTGTTGGCCGCGACAGCATCAAAGCACAACCATCAGTATTCAATGCACTTATAAATGAACTTCACATTGAATGTTTGCCAGGGGATCTACCTGACACAATTGAAATTCCTGTTGAAGGAATGCAAATTGATGACGTAATTTATGTTAAAGACTTAGAAATTGCTAAGAACAAGAAAATTACAATTTTGGTAGACCAAGACGAACCAGTTTGTTCATTGGCACCACAACAAGAAGTTGCAGAAGAAGAATCTACTGAAACAGCTGCTGGTGATGTACCTGTTGTTGGTGAGGAAAACAAAGAGGAAGAATAATCCACAGAATTTAAGGAACCGTGACTTTTCACGGTTTTTTTATTAAAGAGGTTTTTATGAGTAAAAATAAAAAATCATCAATTGGGAAAAATGCTGCGATACTCGGTTTAGCAGGAATAATTGTAAAAATTTTCGGGGCTATCTATAGAATACCGATGACGGCTCTTATTAAAGATGTCGGTATAGGATATTTTCAATCTGCATACCCGATTTATGAAATAATGCTTGCGATTTCTACGGCAGGTTTACCTGTTGCTGTTTCAACAATTGTTTCAAGGGAGATTGCTAAAGAAAATTACTTGAATTCAAAAAAGACTTTTAAAGTTGCATTTTGGTTTATGGCATTTTTAGGAACGCTTCTCGCACTTCTTCTTTGGATATTTGCGAAACCACTTGTAAATTTCTTAGGAAATCCGGGAAGCTATTACTCTATGCTTGCATTAATTCCTGCCATGGTATTTAGTCCACCGCTTGCAGCTATGCGTGGTTACTATCAGGGACTTGAACTTATGACCTCGACTGCAATAAGTCAGATTATTGTTCAAGGTACAAGAGTTGCAACAGGACTATATCTATGTTATCTTTTGATTCCGTATGGTCTTGAAGCATCGGCCGGCGGGGCATCTGCAGGAGCAGGAATCGGGGCATTTCTCGGGGTAATGTTTATGCTTTTAGTGCATAAAAGACATAAAGGAGAAATCGGAGATTCTTTAAATACAAATAAAGATAATGTGATGAATTCCAAAGGAATATTAAATGAGCTTATTAAGATTGCCATTCCGATTTCTATAGGGGCTGCAATATTGCCGATTATGGACACTATTGACATTCGTCTTGTTATGAAGGGACTTTTAAAGGCAGGGTTTTCACTTGAAGAGGCCAATCTAAGATTCGGATGGTTGAAGGGTATGGCTCAAACACTTATCAGTCTCCCGCAAGTTATAGGTATTGCACTCGGGGTATCAATGATTCCGGTTGTTTCAAAACTTTTTACATTGAAAAAAGATGAACAACTTGTAAAAAAAGTTTCCAGCATAAATAGAATTACTCTATTCATTGCGTTTCCGGCAATGTTCGGATTATTTTCACTTAGTGAACCTATAATAAGACTTTTATATGGTTCAACCGGGGCTGAAGCAATTGAAGGAACTGCGAGAATCCTAAGAATACTTTCGCTTTCAGTTCCGGCTCTGATGCTTATAAATGTAAACACATCAATTCTTCAGGCTGTTGGAAAAGAAAAAATTCCTGTAATAAATTTGGTAATTGGTGGAATTTTTAAAATAATTTTGACATATGTTCTTACAAAAAGACCGGAGATAAATGTGTATGGAGCAGCAATAGGTACTGTTGTTTCATTTACAATAACAGCTTTATTGGACATCTATTATGTCAAAAAGGAAATAGGTCTTAAAATGGCTTATAAAACTTTTATAAGTGTCATTTCATCAGCACTTATGGGTGGAATAGCATATATGGTTTGGAAAGCTTTAAACGCAAGATTGTCGTCGAACATTGCCACTTTAGTTGCGGTCATGGTAGGAGCGATTATTTATGTGTCAATATTATTTGTAACAAAAACTGTCACAAAAAGAGATTTGGAGGAAATTAGAGAGTGAAATTAACAATAGTTGGATTGGGATTTGGTGAGAAAAAAGGAATAACACTTGAGGCAATTGAAAAGATTAAAAGTTCTTCAAATGTAATTTTAAGAACGAAACATCACCCGACGGTTGAGTTACTTGATGAGATGGGAATTAAATACAAAACTTGTGATGAACTATATGAAAAAGCGAACAATTTTGAAGAATTATATAGAAGTATTGCAAAAAAAGTTCTTGAAGAAAGTAGGGAAAAAGACACGGTTTATGTTGTTCCGGGAGCACCGTCAATCCTTGAAAGTACAGCGTTTCATATAATAAAAGATGAACCTGATGTGGAAATTGTTGAGGCTGTAAGCTTTATTGAACCTTGTGTTACTGCTTCGAAAGTAGATATAGGCGAAGGTTTAGTTATGGTGGATGCAGTCGATGTAAATTTCTTTAATTTAAATCCGAATTTTAATATTATGATAACACAATTATGGAATGAGTTTATTATTTCCGATGTAAAACTCGCTCTTATGGAAGTTTATGGCGATGAATATGAGATTGAAGCTATTTATAGTGCCGGTATTAAGGGAGAGGAAGAGGTTAAGAAACTCAAGGTTTATGAGATGGATAGAATCTTAAAGCCTGACATAAGACTTTCATTGGTGGTCCCAACTTATAAAGGAAATAACTTTTTGCAACTTTTGAATGATGTTTCAAATTGTGACAATTTTAAAAATATAGATAAATTTGATATAGATCCGGAATTAAAATCGGCAGTATTAAAACTATCCGAAAGCTATAAAAATTTAAAAAATCTTGTCGATGAAGGTTATTTTGAAATGAATGAAGTTGTTTTAGCCTTAAAAACAGTAATTAATCGCATATAATCATAAAAATTTACAAAAATACACTAAAAAAACGCAAAAACACTTGAAAATATTTGTTATATCGGTTAAAATGAATGTAAGCGGAAGAAATGTTCTTTCGTAGCGGCAATCATAAGGAGGAAAATTATGAATAAATCCGAATTAATTTCAGCAATCGCTGAAAAATCAGAATTGACAAAAAAAGATTCAGAAAGAGCTTTAAATGCATTTCTTGAAACAGTCAGTGAAACATTGACAGAAGGTGACAAAGTTCAATTAGTTGGCTTTGGTACATTCGAAGTTAGAGAAAGAAAAGCAAGAGAAGGCAGAAATCCTAGAAATCCTGAAGAAGTTATTAAGATCCCTGCATCACTTGCACCTGTATTCAAAGCA
>QWCK01002608.1_pt1 | contig 32683 bp, 34 predicted proteins | sample 1972571 | NCBI WGS metagenome assembly QWCK01 (sample SAMN09866710, study PRJNA288562) | Human gut metagenome isolate term2_stool, whole genome shotgun sequencing... | isolation source: gut | host: Homo sapiens | place: USA: California | reverse complement strand
GCCGTACTTTGCGGCAACGGCTTCCAGCGTGCGGCAGCTGGTAGTGCCCACTGCGATCACACGGTGACCGGCAGCCTTGGTATCGCGGATCATCTGCGCGGTCTTTTCATCGATGCAGTACCATTCGCTGTGCATTTTGTGATCCGCGATCTCGTCCTCCTGTACAGGGCGGAAGGTACCCAGACCCACATGCAGGGTCACTTCGGCAATGTTCACGCCCTTGGCGCGGATGGTATCCATCAGCTCCGGCGTGAAATGAAGACCGGCCGTAGGGGCTGCAGCACTGCCAAGCTCCTTGGCATAGACGGTCTGGTACTGGCTCTGATCCTCCAACTGCTTGGTGATATAGGGCGGCAGAGGCATTTTGCCAAATTCGTCCAGCTTTTCATAAAGGGTCTCGGTATCGTAATAGAATGTAACGTACTTGTTGCCGTCCTCCATGGTCTCATCCACCACAGCAGTCAAGGAGCCATCGCCAAAGCTCACTTTGGTGCCGGGCTGCATCCGCTTGCCGGGCTTTGCAAGGCACTCCCACTGGTCGCCTTTGACCTGACGCAGCAAAAGCAGCTCACACACAGCACCGGTGGGCTGCTTGACGCCCACGATGCGGGCAGGCAGGACCTTGGAATTGTTTACCACCAGCAGGTCGCCCGGCTCTAAAAATTCCGGTAGATCGTGGAAGATCTTGTGCTGGATGCTGTCGTCTTTCTGGCTCAGCACCATCAGCCGTGCAGAGTCTCTGGGGTCAGCCGGCTCCTGTGCAATGAGCTCTTTGGGTAAATCATACCAAAAATCTTTTTTTAACATAGCGTTCAATTTGCCTTTCCGATGATTGACACGGACACCGTATCAATGATATCATAAAATCTGTATAAACAGTATCTATTATATTGCATCGCTAATGGAAAAACAGTATAAAGTGGGTATCGTAGGTGCGACTGGTATGGTCGGTCAGCGTTTTGTGACGCTGCTGGAAAATCACCCCTGGTTCAAGCTGACCGTTCTGGCCGCATCCGGCCGCAGCGCCGGCAAGACCTATGAGGAAGCTGTCGGTCCCCGCTGGGCCATGACCTCCCCCATGCCGGAAAGTGTCAAGAAGATGGTAGTTTTGGATGCATCCAAGGTGGAAGAGGTTGCTTCTCAGGTGGATTTTATCTTCTGTGCAGTCAACATGCCCAAGGATGAGATCAAGGCTCTAGAAGAGGCCTATGCAAAGGCTGAGTGCCCGGTGGTGTCCAACAACAGTGCAAACCGCTTTACCCCGGATGTGCCCATGGTGGTGCCCGAGATCAACGCCGACCACATCGAGATCATCCCCGCACAGCGCAAGCGTCTGGGCACCAAGCGCGGCTTTATTGCCGTCAAGTCCAACTGCAGCCTGCAGAGCTATGTTCCTGCCCTGCACCCGTTGATGAAGGATTTTGGTGTCAGCAAGGCTTTGGTGTGCACCTATCAGGCTATTTCCGGTGCAGGTAAGACCTTTGACCGTATGCCCGAGATCGTGGACAACGTGATCCCCTACATCGGCGGCGAGGAAGAAAAGAGCGAGCGCGAGCCGCTCAAGCTGTGGGGCCATATTGAGGGCGACCATATCGTGAACGCCGAAAAGCCGGTGATCACTGCACAGTGCTTCCGCGTGCCTGTCCGCACCCAAGCAGTTCCTGCATTACTTCACCGAGCCGGATCGCCCGCAGCCCAAGCTGGACCGCAACACCGAGAACGGCATGGCTGTGTGCATCGGCCGCCTGCGCGAGGACACCCTGTTTGATTACAAGTTTGCCTGCATGAGCCACAACACCCTGCGCGGTGCTGCAGGCGGCGGCGTTCTGCTGGCAGAGCTGCTGGCCGCAAAGGGCTATTTCGACTAAGTATATTTTGCGCAAAAGCGCATACAAAGGAGTTTTTAGGCTATGAAGAATCCTGTCTTTACCGGCGCGGGTGTTGCCATTATCACCCCGATGTACGAGGACGGAAGCATCAACTTTGACGAGCTGGGCCGCATTATTGAGGATCAGATCGCGCACCATACCGATGCCATCATCATCTGCGGCACCACCGGCGAGTGCTCTACTATGACCGATGAGGAGCAGCTTGCCGCCATCAAGTATACGGTGGATGTTGTCAACCACCGCGTGCCCGTCATTGCAGGCGCTGGCTCCAACGATACCGACCACGGCTGCGCACTGGCCGCAAAGTCTGCCGAATGCGGCGCAGACGCTCTGCTGATGGTGACTCCCTATTACAACAAGACCACGCAGGCTGGTCTGGTTGCTCACTTTACCGCCATGGCTGAGGCCGGAGGCATCCCGGTGATCATGTACAACGTGCCTTCCCGCACCGGCCTGAACATTGCCCCGGAGACCGCTCTGGAACTGAGCAAGCATCCTCTGATCAACGGCATCAAGGAAGCTTCCGGCAACATCTCTCAGGTAGCCAAGATTGCACAGCTGTGCGGCGACGAGCTGAACATTTATTCCGGCAACGACGATCAGGTGGTTCCCCTGCTGGCTCTGGGCGGCAAGGGCGTGATTAGCGTCGTGTCCAATGTCAAGCCGGAGCTGGGCTGGCTGATGCGCTGTTCTGTGAAGTGAATCCCATCCCGGTGAAGTATGCTATGAACGTGCTGGGCTGGGAGGCCGGCGAGTGCCGTCTGCCTCTGGTAGAGCCGAGCGAGGCCCACAAGGAGCAGATTGAAAAGGCTCTGCGTGCAGAGGGTCTTATTACAGAATAAGTTTTTGGCTGCAAAATGCCCGGCAGAGCGCTCTGTCCGGGCATTTTGCGATATGCCGATATGCAAAACGGGCAGGAAAGGATAAAAATTATGACGGATATTGTGATTCAGGGCATCGGCGGCCGCATGGGCCATGTGCTGTGTGATATGATCGCACAGCGCGAGGACTGCCGTGTGATTGCAGGCATCGACATAAAGGATGGCGAACAGAACGGCATCCCTGTGTATGACAGCCTGGAAAAGCTGGACGGCAAGGGCGATGTGATCATCGATTTCAGCTCTCCGGCCGCTGTGGAAAAGGCTCTGCCCTACTGTGAAGCTCACAAGTTGCCCATCGTGGTGTGCACCACCGGCCTTTCGGAAGAGCTGCAGCTCAAGGTGGTGCAGCTATCCCGCACGGTGCCGGTGTTCAAGAGCGCTAATATGTCCATGGGCATCAATGTGCTGTCGGAGCTGTGCAAGCGCGCTTCGGCTATTCTGGGTGTGAACTACGATGTTGAGATCGTGGAGCAGCACCACCACAACAAGCTGGATGCACCCAGCGGCACCGCTCTGATGCTGGCCGATGCCATCAATGAGCAAAACAATGGCGAATATCATTATGTTTACGACCGTTCTTCTGTCCGCCAGAAGCGCGACCCGAAGGAAATTGGTATCAGTTCCGTGCGCGGCGGCAGCATCGTGGGTGATCACGAAGTGCTGTTCTGCGGTCCGGATGAGGTGATCACCCTCAAGCACACCGCTTACTCCCGCAATATTTTTGCAAACGGCGCTGTGAATGCAGCAGTTTACCTTGCAAAAAAGGAGCCGGGCCTGTACAATATGGGTGATATGATCGCTGCACTTTAAAAAGCCTGATTGCTCTGCTTTTGGCAGAAACAGGGTGGAAGGATGTGGACGCGGATGAGCAAACAATCCTCGCAACAGCACCGGCGCAGGCCGACTGCAAAACGCCGCGCTAGAAGGCAGGCTTTCTGGACAGCCGGAGCGATGCTGATCGTATTTCTGTTCTGCCTGCCATTGCTGCCAAAGTTCTTTCTGCAGGAAAGCATACCGACGGCAGAACCGGTGAGCACGGAAAGCTCTTCTGCAGGTTCTGCCACTGTATCACAGCCGGAAGAAGCAGGGCCTGCGCCAGAGCCGGAACCGCAGCCGCTGGTTCAGACTGTCTGCTTTTCTGCAACAGGAGATAATCTGATCCACGCTCCCATTTATAAGCAGGCGCAGCGCCGCGCTTCCGGAGAGGAAGCTTACAGTTTCGATTACTGTTACGAACATATTGCGCCTTTTTATGCACAGCATGATGTGAACTGGATCAATCAGGAAACGCTCTGCACAGATGAATTGGAGCCATCCTCCTACCCATGCTTTTCTACGCCGGGCGATTGCGCCCGTGCGCTTTACCGGGCCGGTGTGCGGGTGTTCAGCCTGTCCAATAACCACACCTACGATAAAGGCGCTTCCGGCATTGCCGCTACCCTGCGCTTCTGGGGCAGTATGCCGGAGGATGTAGTGACCACCGGTTTGTGGAAGGGCAAAGAGGACTACGGTCATGTCCCGCTGCAGACTGTCAATGGTGTAACGATCGCATATCTTTCCTACACAGAGCATACCAATGGCATCCCGCAGAACAGCTCCATGCAGGCCAATGTGATCTATACCAGCCAGACCGATGTGATCGAGCAGCAGGTAAAAGCGGCACGTCAGCTTGCAGATTTTGTGGTGGTGGGTGTGCACTGGGGCGTAGAAAACAGCCATGCCATCGCAGATCCGCAGCGAACTCTGGCGCAGAACCTTGCAGACTGGGGTGCAGACTTGATCATTGGCACCCACCCGCATGTGCTGCAAAATGCACAATGGCTGACTGCAGCAGATGGCAGAAAGGTTTTCACCGCCTATTCTCTGGGAAATTTTATCAGCACGCAGGAAAAGCCCGATCAGCTGGTCGGCGCAATTTTATCGGTTCAGCTTGAAAAAACGACCGAACCGGACGGCACTGTCCGTTGCAGCGTGCTCTCTCCCAGACTTCTGCCGACGGTGACCCACTATGATGCAGGCAAATCCAATGTGCGTACCTACCTGTTCCGCGATTATACCGAAGCCATTACAAAGGCCCACGGAGTACGGCAGGCGTATCCAGATTTCAGCCTGGAAATGATTCAGTCCATTGCCCGGGAAAATATCGACCCGGAGTTTTTGCAGCTTACCTGAATATTTTTGTATTGTTGAAGCCCGCCTTTCGGGCAGAACGGAGGATCCTTATGTACGGAGTATCGAAGATCAATATTGAGCCGAGCCTCATGATGATCAGTGTGCAGGATGTAGAGTTCAAGGGCAACAGCCTCGCACGTTACCTGCAGATTTTTGCAGATAACGGTGTGGTCGTAGATATGATCAGCCAGAGTGCACCCCATGGCACCACCATCGATTTCAGCTTTACCGCTTCCAGCAGTGATCTTCCGCTGGTGATGAAGGCTATTTCCGTTGCAAATCTGGACAAGGATGCCAAGGCTTCCCCGCTGATCAGCGTGGGTTATTCCAAGCTGAACCTGTTTGGTGAAGAAATGGTCACCAGCTGCGGCGTAGCTGCCCGTGCACTGAATTCTCTGGCAATGGCCGGCATTGAAGTACTGCTTATCACCACCAGCGATCTGGATATTTCCCTGCTGGTCCACGCAGAGAATGAGGATGCAGCTTACGAAGCATTGAAGAAGGCTTACGAGCTGTAAATTCTGCAAGCAAGCGAGCAATCCTCCATCAAGTGAAAAAATGCCGGTGCACTCCAAAACAGAGTACACCGGCATTTTCATGTTCAATATTTTTACAGAGTGACCTTGTGGTAGATCTTCTTGCCCTTCTTGATCACAATACCCTTTGCGAGCTGCTCAGCAGTGAAGCCAACGGTGGGAGCGGCTACCTTCTCGCCATCCACCAAAACACCGCCCTGCACGACCAGACGGCGTGCCTCGCCGTTGGATGCTGCCAGACCAGCCTTGACCATCAGGGTCAGGATGCCGATGGAGCCATCGGTCAGGTCGGCCTCGGTCAGCTGAGTAGAAGGCATGTGCTCGGTATCCATTGCGCTGCCGCTGAACAGTGCGCGGGCAGCATTCTGGGCCTTCTCGGCCTCTTCTTTGCCATGGACCATGCTGGTCAACTCGTAAGCCAGAATTTCCTTGGCTTCGTTCAGGCGCTGATCCTTCCATGTGCTCATCTCGTCGATCTGCTCCAGCGGCAGGAAGGTGAGCATACGGATGCACTTCATCACATCGGCATCGCCCACATTGCGCCAGTACTGGTAAAACTCGAATGGACTGGTCTTGTTGGGATCCAGCCAGACGGCATTGCCGGCGGTCTTGCCCATCTTCTTGCCCTGAGAGTCGGTCAGCAGGGTGATGGTCATAGCATAAGCGTCCTTGCCCAGCTTGCGGCGGATCAGCTCGGTGCCGCCCAGCATGTTGCTCCACTGGTCGTCGCCGCCGAACTGCATGTTGCAGCCGTAGTGCTGGAACATGTAGTAGAAGTCGTAGCTCTGCATGATCATGTAGTTGAACTCGAGGAAGGACAGGCCCTTCTCCATGCGCTGCTCGTAGCACTTTGCGCGCAGCATGTTGTTCACGGAGAAGCAGGCACCCACATCACGCAGCAGTTCCACGTAGTTCAGGTTCAGCAGCCAGTCTGCATTGTTCAGCATCAGTGCCTTGCCCTCAGAGAAGTCGATGAACTTTTCCATCTGCTTTTTGAAGCATGCGGCATTGTGGGCGATATCCTCTTTGGTCAGCATCTTGCGCATGTCGGTACGGCCGGAGGGGTCGCCGATCATGGTAGTGCCGCCGCCGATCAGGGCAATAGGCTTGTTGCCTGCCATCTGCAGGCGCTTCATCAGGGTCAGGGCCATAAAGTGGCCTGCGGTCAGGCTGTCGGCAGTGCAGTCAAAGCCGATGTAAAAGGTTGCCTTGCCATTGTTGATCAAGTCGATGATCTCTTCATCGGTGATCTGGGCCACCAGGCCGCGGGCCTTGAGTTCTTCGTACAGAGTCATGATTTTTTCCTCCTGTTTGTGGGCAGAGGGAAAAATAAAACACCCCCTGCCAAAAATGAATTTGGCAGAGGGCGAGAAAATTCGCGGTACCACCTCTGTTTGCCGCTTCCTCACAGAAACGACCTCACGAGTGCACACCCCAGAGTAGAGAGACACTCCTGCGTTTGTAACGCTCGCACGCGGCACAGCCTATTAACCTGAACGGCATTCAGCCTGCAGCTCCGGGAGGTATTTCCCCTGCTGCTCTGCGGCCCCTTACACCAACCGGGGTTTCTCTGGGCAGAACACTTCAAGGTACTTGTTCCCTTCATCGCCATTAACAAGGACTACTTTATCACAATGCTTCGGGCTTGTCAACCCCTTATCTGCAGCGGCTTATTTTGGCTTATTTTGCGCCAAGACCCAGCATTTCGCGGGCATTGGCACGCGAAAGCTCAGTAACGTGGTCGCCGGAGATCAGCCGGGCCAGTGCTTCCACCCTGCCCTCCTCATCCAGCGGATGGATCTCGGTATAGGTGCGGTCATTGGCTACATTTTTCTGAATCAGCAGATGGCAGTCCGCCAGTGCAGCGATCTGGGCTGTATGGGTGATGCACAAGATCTGGTGGCCCTGTGCGCTCTGGCGCAGTACCTCACCAATACGCCCGGCGGCTTTGCCAGAAACACCGCTGTCGATCTCATCATAGATCACGGTAGGCACGGCATCCTTATCGGCCATTGCATTTTTGATGGCCAGCGTGATGCGGCTCAGCTCGCCGCCGGAAGCAATTTTTGCAAGGGGTTTGGGCGCCTCACCGGGGTTTGTGGAAATGTAGAACTCGATGCTGTCCTGCCCATGGCTTGCCAGCGGGCCGCGGGTATGGCGCAGTGTCATGCGCACGCCCGGCATGTTCAGAAAATCCAGCGTGCCGGAAATACGCTTGTTCAGCTCTTCAAAAGCGCGCAGGCGCGTCTGGGTCAGTGCTTCTGCCTTTTCACGGGCCAGCGCATAAAGGCGGAGCTTTTCTGCCTGCAGGTGGTCATGCCGCTCCTGTGAGGACTGGATGCGCTCCAGTTCTTCCCTTGCATTCTGTCCAAAAGCGATCACGTCTTCTACCGTATCACCATATTTGCGCTTGAGCTTGTAGATCAGATCCAGACGCTGCTCAATCTCGTCCAGCTCCGCATCGTTGGTATCATAGGAATCCAGCCGACCGATCAGATCTGCGGCAACATCCTTTGCATTGTAATACAGATCCAGCAGCTGACTGGATGCACCGGCAAGTGCATCATCCAGCTGCGCGGCAGCATCCACTGCATTGGATGCCTCGCCCAGCAGATCGACTGCGCCGGAGGCCTCGTCATCGCCCGAAAGCAATGCATAGCTCTGTGCGATCTTATCCCGGATGGCAGATGCATTGGCAAGGATCTTGCGGCGGCTTTCCAGCGTCTGTTCCTCTCCGGCGGTCAGCCCGGCATCCTCGATCTCCTGCACCTGATAGCTCAACAGATCGATTCTGCGCTGCTTTTCAGCTTCGTCGGTGATCATGGCATCCAGCTCCCGCTTGATGCGCACAAGCTCCCGGTACAGGACATAATAGTCCTGAAACTCCGCGCTGTTCTGCGCATAATCATCCAGAATGCCCAGATGTCTTGCCGGGTTCAGAAGGCCCACGGAGTCGTGCTGACCGTTGATATTGATAAGTCCTCCGCACAGCTCCCGCAGAACCGCAGCCGTTGCAGGCATTCCGTTGATGCGGCAGGTGCTTTTGCCCTCGGCTGTGATCTCGCGGCTGAGCATCAGTGCATCCGAGCGCTCGTAGCCCGCCTTCTCAAGGCTGTCCAGTACCGTACCGGGCACCTCCTCAAAGGCTGCACGGATTACCGCCTTGGAGGCCCCTGTGCGCACAAGATCCTTTGAAGTGCGGTTTCCCAGGATCGCATTGATGGAATCGATCAGGATCGACTTGCCGGCACCAGTCTCACCGGTAAGAACATTCAGGCCCGGCTTGAAATGTACTTCAGCCTTCTGGATCACAGCAACATTTTCAATTTGCAGGCTGCTCAGCATATCTTTTCTCCCGCGTTATTTTTATCCAATGTGTCTCGTCAGTTCCGAGCAGATCGTTTTTGCATCACGCTCCGACCGTGCAACGATCAGGAACGTGTCGTCGCCCGAAAGCGTGCCGACCACATTTTTCCACTGCAATGCGTCAAAAACCTCGCATGCGGCGTTGGCCATGCCAGAATAGCACTTTACCAGCACAACATGTCCGGCGTAATCTACCCCCAGCACGGATTCATGAAAGATCGTTTCAAACCTTCCCTGCGTTTTGGGGTTGAAGCTTTCGTTCCGGCTGGAGACATAGCGATACCCCTCTGCCGTGGCAGCTTTTACCAAACACAGCTCCCGGATATCGCGGGAAACGGTGGCTTGTGTTACCTCGAATCCCTCTTTGGAAAGGTGATCCAGCAGAACTTCCTGCCGGCTGATCGGGTGTTCCTGCACAAGTCGGAGAATCACCTGCTGACGTTCTCCCTTGCTTTTTACATCTTCCTTACGGCTGCGCGCCATCGTAAACTCGCCTCCCCTTTATCGTCTGCTGCGAAGCTTCTGGTCAATGGCCTGGAACTGATCTGCTTTTCCGAAGGTGATCAGCTTTACCACCTGATCGGAGAGCCTTACTTCAGCCGTTGCGCCGGCCTTGAGCGGACAGCCAGCTCTGCCATCGCAGCTGATAAACACTTCATCATCGGCCACCTGTCCCACACAGATATTCAGCTTGCGCTCCTGCGCAAACACCATGGCCGGGCTGGCCAGACTGTGCGGGCAGATAGGCGTTACAACAACGCCCTTCGTCTGGGAATCCAGGATCGGCCCGCCCGCCGCCAGCGAATACGCTGTGGAGCCGGTGGGCGTTGCAACGATCACACCGTCCCCACGGTAGTGCTCTACTAAAATATCATCACAGTAAATGCTGAAATCGATCGCCTGCTGCAGGCGGCCCTTTGTGACCACCACGTCATTCAGGGCGTGGCCCTCCCAGCCATCGTGGCCAAGAACGCGGACATACAGCAGCATCCGGTTGTCTACGCTGAACTCTCCCCGTGCAACAGCGGAGAGCTTGGCTTCCATTTCGCTGACTTCGCAGGTAGCCAGAAAACCACAGCGTCCCAGATTGATGCCCAAGATCGGCTTTGCGTACCGAAGCGAAAGATTTGCCTCATGCAGAATGGTGCCGTCGCCGCCAATGGTCAGGATCACATCTGCCTGCTCAAGGCATTCCTCCAGCGGCAGATAAACCACTCCGGCCGTGCTGCAGCTTGTGCGTGGCTGTTCACACATCAGAACAGCTGCACCATGGTTCATTAGAATCTGCGCCGCGCGCAGTGCGATCTCGTTGGCAGAGGTCTTGCCGGGATTCGGCGAAATATAGATCGTCATGCGGGAAGCTCCTTTTTCTGGTCTGATGGCAGAGCCGCTCAGCGGTCCAGCGTGCTGTGGCTTGCCGCCACCACCTGCTCTGCAACGCTGTCGTCCAGCACGGAAGGTTCACCGCTCTTCTGCACGAACATCAGGTATTCAATGTTGCCCTCAGGTCCCTTTACCGGGCTGAAATCCAATCCGCGTACAGCAAAACCGTTTGCAGCAGCATAGCCCATGGCATTGTGCAGCACTTCACGGTGGGTAGCAGGGTCGCGCACCACACCGTTCTTGCCAACCTTTTCGCGTCCAGCTTCAAACTGCGGCTTGACCAGACAAACGCCCATGGCATCCGGCGTTGTGATTGCCTGTGCCACCGGGAAAATATGGTGCAGCGAGATAAACGAGACATCCACACTGAAAAACTCGATCTGCTCGGCAAGATCCTCCGGTTTGACATTGCGGATGTTCGTGCGCTCCATGTTCACTACGCGCTCGTCTGTGCGCAGACTCCATGCAAGCTGTCCATAGCCGACATCCACCGCATAAACCTTGACGGCACCGTTCTGCAGCATACAATCCGTAAAGCCGCCGGTAGATGCTCCAATGTCCATGCAGACCTTGCCATTTGGTGTAAGCGGGAAACACTTCATAGCTTTTTCCAGCTTCAGGCCGCCGCGGCTGACATAGCCAATGTCGTGCCCGCGCACTTCCACCTTGGCATCTTCCTTGATCATCTCTCCGGCCTTGTCCACCTTTTGCTCATTGACAAAAACGATGCCGGACATGATCAGCGCCTTTGCGCGCTCACGGCTCTGTGTCAGACCATGCTGAACAAGATATTGGTCCAATCGAATCTTCACAGTAAATTTTCTCCTTTCGTCACGGCCATCTGCACGGCCTGTACAAGATGCGCTGCATCCAGACCGGTTGCCTGTTTGATCTGTGCCACACTGGCATGCGGAAGACACGCGTTCCGCACTGCACAATGGATAAAGCGCCCATTCCATCCGTTTTGCTGCAAAGCATATTCCAGATGTTCACCAATGCTTCCGTTTGCAATGCATTCTTCCGCAAACAGGATTATTTTATATTTCGACAGATCAGCGATTATTTTATCTGTAAAGGGATACAGCTTTACAGCCTTTATCACATCACACGCAATACTTTTCTGCTGTAATTCACGTTCTGCCTGCAAAAGGTCGGCCAGTTCGTCGGCGTAACTCACCAGAACGATTGTTGCATCATCCGCTTTGCGCAGGAAATCATAATCTTCGCCGGTGCAGCCAAATTCCGCCAGAGCTGTATCCTGCCCACCGCGGGGATAACGAATTGCCCGTGGACCATGGAAGCGGTCACTCAACAGCTGCTGCAGCCAGTAATTCAGTTCCTGATAATTGGAAGGCGCATACAGCGGCATTCCAAGCTGGCTCAGGAAAGCGGGATCGTAAATGCCCTGATGCGTTTCGCCATCCGCTGGGACAAAACCGGCGCGGTCGATGGCAAAAACTACATTCTCCCGCAGCAGATTTACGTCGTGGATGATCTGATCATAGGAACGCTGCAGGAAGGTGGAATAAATGCATACCACCGGCAGCATGCCCTGACTTGCAAGCCCGGCAGCAAAGGTCACAGCGTGCTGCTCTGCCATACCGACATCAAAAAAACGCTCCGGGTGGCTGTGCGCAAAAAACTGCAGGCCGGTGCCATACTTCATTGCTGCAGTGATGGCGCAGATATTCGGGTTCCGGTCGCCTTCCGTCACAAGAGCATTGCCAAATACCGTCGAGAACGATTCCTTTGGTGCCACCTCCGGGTCGGGCATTCCATCCGGATCAAATGCCGACACGCCGTGATAGTTGCCGGGGTTTACCTCGGCCGGCTGATAGCCCTTGCCCTTTTTTGTGATCACGTGCAGAAAATGTGGTCCTTGCCGGTTGCGGATGGTGCGCAGTGTGCGTTCCAGCTCTTCCACGTTGTGGCCATCCACCGGCCCGATGTACTGGAAGCCCATATCCTCGAACATGGTAGAGTGGTACATTGCCCGACGCAAAAGCGTCTTGCACTCGGTGATGTTTTTTTTCAGTGGAGCGCCCACCAGCGGTACTCCATCCAAAAAGCTGCGCACATTATCCTTGGCATCAAAATAGGCCGTGGTCGTGCGCAAATGAGTCAGATAGCGGGCAAGTGCACCGACATTTTTAGAAATGGACATCTTGTTGTCGTTCAGGATCACAAGAAGGTTGTCCAACTGTTCAATGTTGTTCATGCCCTCGTAGACCATGCCGCCGGTAAAGGCACCATCGCCGATCACCGCGACCACAAGCCCTGCTTCATGATGCAGCTTTTTGGCCCACGCCATGCCGATCGCAAGCGAAAGCGCCGTGTTTCCGTGCCCGGCAATGAATGCATCGTGTTCACTCTCGTTCGGGTTCGGGAAACCGGAGATCCCGTCGAGCTGGCGCAGCTTATCAAACTGTCCGCGCCGACCCGTAAGGATCTTGTGTGTGTAGCACTGGTGACCGACATCAAACACGATTTTGTCCTGTGGTGTATCCAGAACACGGTGCAGCGCAACGGTAAGCTCTACCACGCCAAGGTTTGAGGCAAGGTGGCCGCCCGTCTTGGAAATATTCTCCAGCAGAAACTGGCGGATCTCCGTGCACAGCTGTTTCACCTGCTGTTCATTCAGTTGCTTTAAATCTCTGGGCTGATTGATGCTGTCCAGCAGCAATGCTCCCATAAATCACACGTCCTTCAAATGAAGATTTTCTGTTGCTGCAGTGCGTTCCTGCGTGAAAAAAGAATGTCTCAAGCCAGCGGATACAGGAAGCCGACGGCTGCGCCGACCAGTACGCCTGCCACGACCTGCAGCGGCGTATGGCCGACCATCTCCTTCAGATGCATGTTCTGCAGGAAAGGAGCATTCTTCTCGCTCACTTCGATCCACTGATCGATCATCTGGTTCAGGACCTTGGCCTGCTCGCCAGTCTCATGCCGCACGCCCATGGCATCGTGCATGGTAATGATCGCCACCACGCTTGCCACTGCAAAAATGGCGGAGTCAACACCCACACAGCGTCCGGTTGCAATGACCATGGCACAGACCGTTGCGCTGTGGGCACTGGGCATACCGCCATCACCCCACATGCGTTCCAACTGGAACTTGCCCAGCAGGATAAAATTGATGATGGTTTTAAGCACCTGCGCCACAAGCCAGCCGAGCAGTGAAACCGTAAGGATCTGATTGAAAGACAGGATGTTTTGAATAAGCTGCATAATCTTTTTCCTTTATTCTGTATGGATTATTTTTAGTTTTTACGCACAAGAAGCTGCTGCGCAAGCTGTTCCAGAAACGCAGCTTTTTCGCCAAAATTCCGGTGCAGTTCCGTGCAGGTCTCCTGATTCAGGTCATGTGCAAGCTTCATGGCACCTTCCGCACCATAAAGGGTCACAAAGGTAGTCTTTCCATTTTCGCTGTCGCTGCCAATGGGCTTGCCCAGCTGTTCCGGTGTGCTGGTAACATCCAGTACATCGTCCACGATCTGAAAAACAAGACCCAGACCATAAGCATACTGTTCCAGCGCTCTGCACTGTGCTTCATCCGCTTTGGCCGCAGCCGCACCCATCTGAATGGCTGCATTGATCAGCGCACCCGTTTTATTGCGGTGGATCAGCCGAAGCTGGTCTTCTGTTGCGGCCAACGCTTCGTATTTCAGATCCAGTTCCTGCCCATAGACCATGCCGCGGCTGCCAGCGCCTGCACCCAGTGCCCGCGCTGCCTGTACACAGACAGACGCATCTGCCGGGGCATTGGCGACTGTCTCAAATGCTTCTGTCAGCAGCACATCACCGGCCAGCATGGCAGTTGCTTCGCTAAACGCCTTGTGGCAGGAAGGACGGCCGCGGCGCAGATCATCATTGTCCATGCAGGGCAGGTCATCGTGAATGAGCGAATAGCAGTGCAGCATTTCTACAGCAGCTGCAAACTGCTGTGCCGCCTGCATACTGCCGCCCAGCATATCGCAGACGCTGAGAACAAGAACTGCACGGATCCGTTTGCCGCCGCCCATCAGGCTGTAGCGTGCTGCACGGCACACCTCGGATTCTTCCGGCAGAAAACGGCCGCAGGCCGTTTCCAGCGCGGCCATTGCCTGCGCCAGATAATTCTGATACTGCTCCTGATAGTCCATTAGCTTTCCTCCTGCACTGTGCCCGCAAGCTTTGCGTCGATCTCGTCGATCTGCAGCGATGTTTTTTCCAGTGCAGCATGGCAGTACTCCATCAGAGAAGCGGCCTCTGCATACAGTTTGACCGAATCTGCAAGGGTCGTATCCTCGCTCTGCATCTGTGCAAGGAGCGTATTCAGCCGTTCCATGCCTTCCTCAAAACTTTTGGGTGTTCTCATTGATCTCCTCCACCGCTTCCACCCTGCACTTTGCACGGCGGGAAGCGCTGCGAACATAGATTGTTTTTTCCGGCTGCAGATCATCTGCATTTAAAATAGTGCCGTTGGCTGCTGTGACCATCGTGTAGCCGCGCGCCAGCACCTTGTATGGATCCAGCGATCCAGTAAGTGCTGCCGCATGACCCAGCTGCAATTCTGCAGAATGCAGGCGTTTCTGCATCTGCTGACGGATGGCATCCTGCACCTGCTGCAGCTGACCCTGACTTTTTTGCCAGTTTCGGCGTGCAAGGCCCTGCTCCAACACAAAGTTGTATTGTTCCAGACCATTATAGCATAAATCAAAACGTTTTTGCATATTTTTGCGAATATTTTGCTGCAAATCCAGCAATATCCGCTCCTGCTCTGCCCGATCCGGTACGGCCAGCTCTGCTGCAGCCGAAGGTGTGGGGGCACGGCAGTCTGCCACAAAATCCAGAATGGTATAGTCGATCTCGTGGCCGATTGCGCTGATCAGTGGTTTTTTGCAGCGGTATGCAGCCCGGGCGATCATCTCTGCGTTAAAGACCCACAGGTCTTCCCGGCTGCCGCCTCCGCGTGCAACGATGATCTCGTCCACCTCTTTGCGCTGATCCAGCTTTTTGATGGCATCGGCCACCTGCTGCGCGGCTTCAAACCCCTGCACTGTCACCGGACACAGCAGCAACCGTACAGATGGCCAGCGCCGTGTGAGCACATTGCGGATGTCCTGCAGGGCAGCTCCCGTCTTGCTGGTAACAACACCGATGCATTTAGGAAATTCCGGCAGCGGCTTTTTGTGCTCCGGTGCAAACAGGCCCTCCTGCTCCAGTTTCGCCTTGAGCTGTTCCAACGCCAGCTGTGCGGCACCAATGCCATCCGGGAACATATCGTTCACGTACAGCTGAAATGCGCCGTCGCGCTCATAAAGGGTAGCGCGGCAGCGCACGACTACACGCATTCCCTCTTCCGGGCGGAAAGCAAGGCGGCGTGCATCAGTGCGGAACATTACCGCTTTGACGCTGCAGACATCATCCCGCAGAGAAAAATAGCAGTGCCCGCTGCGCGCATTCTGTACAAAATTTGCGATCTCGCCGCGCAGGGCAAGGTCAAACAAAGCATCGTTGGCATCCAGCAGCGTTTTTACATAACGGTTGAGTGCTGAAACGGTAATCACTTCAGCCATAATCCGGCCTCCCGCGCTGCCAGGATCGAAACACCGATGGCATTATCGCTGGAATACTGTCCCGGCACAAAGTAGACCTGCGGCAGACGTTTCTGCACCCATGCACGGATGATATCGCTGCTCATCACTCCGCCAGCACATACCACCGGCAGGCCGGGGTATTCCTTCTGTGCAGCTTTGGTCATTTTTACCACTGTATCCGCCACACAGAGCAGGCAGTACTTGCACACATATTCCGGCGTTTTGCCTGCGGCAAGCAGGGCATTGCACTGGTTTTCCAGCCCGGAAAGGCTGCATTGCATCCCCTTCACGCTGGATTTTGGCTTGATCTCCTCAGTGCACTGTGCAGCCAGACGGGAAACCTCGGCACCCGCCGGGAAGCCAAAGCCAAGCCTGACCCCCACACGGTCCACAGCCTGTCCGGCATAAAGGTCTGTGCTGGTGCCAAGCGTTGTGATCCGGCGCACCTGATCGCAGAGCAGCAGGTCCGTGGTGCCGCCGGAAATATGGAACAGCAGAACTTTTTCAGCAAACAGCTGTTCCCCCTTAGCTGCAAACAGCGCTGCGGCAGCGTGACCCTGCTGATGGGTCGTCAGCACAAGTGGGATCCCTTTTGCATGTGCAAAGGCCGTTGCAGCATTGACACCTGCAAGAAAGCAAGGCATATAGCTGCCTTCTACCGGGCGGGGCTTTTGCGATACGCCCACAGCATCGATCTGCGTCAGATCAAATTCCTGCGCCAGTTCCTGCATCATCTCCGGCAGCGCGACCGTATGATGAAACAGTGCATCGCTTTGCCGCAGGCCCAGCTGGCCCGCTTTTACCGGCAAAAAGCGCTTCTTTGCGCAAACAACCTCTCCAGCTGTATCAAACACTGCCAGAGAGGTTGCATAGTTGCTTGTATCAATGCCAAGCGTATAACGGCTCACTGTTCGGCCTGCTCCGCATCCAGACCGTGATCCCGGGCCACTGCGCCAAGCAGACCGTTCACGAACTGGTAATCTTCGTCCGCACCATACTTTTTCGTCAGTTCCACCGCCTCGTTGATGGCAACACCGGGCTTATTCTCGCCGCCAAACAGCATCTCGGCAACTGCCAGACGCAGGATGGTCAGGCTGACACGAGGCAGGCGCTCCATGGTCCAGTTGCGCAGATGTGCACGGATCTCATCATCCACCTCGGCAGAATGATCGTAGTATGCGTTCAGCAGATGCTTGCTGAAACCATCCACAGGGTGCTCTTCATCGTTTTCTTCATGGCTGGTAATGGCCTCTGCCAGCGGGATATCACCAAAGGTCTGCGAAAATGCCAGCAAAAATGCATTCTCGCGTGCTTCTCTACGGGGCAAAATATTTTCCATAATGTTCCTCTCGCAGCACGAAGCCTCTCTGGCCAGAGCACAGAGAGGATCGGCTTCCAATTCTGAATTTTATTTTACTTCTCTGCTGCAGTGGTTTCTGCAAGGCCGGCGATCACCAGATTGACGCGGCTCACAGTGACATTGGTCATGTTCTGCACAGCGTTCTTCACGTTTTCCTGCACCTTTTCGGCCACAGCAGGAATGCGTGCGCCAAAGCTCATCATCAGGTTCAGAGTGATGTTTGCGGTACCATCCCGCATTTCCACCACAACCGGAGACTGGATGCTGGATGCTTCCAGCAGATCCTTGAGCTTTTTATTTTGTCTGCCGCAGGAAACCTCGGCAACGCCGTCAATTTCCAATGCTGCGCAGCGTGCGATCTTGCCAATGACTTCGGTGGAGATCTGAAGGCTGCCGCCCCGAAGATCTGTATTCTGAAAATCCATTGTGTTGTCCTCCATTCAAAAGCGGGCACAGCCTGCTTTTTCTTGTTTGAAATGGTCCTGCCTGAAACGATCAATGCCATACGCAGGACAACATCATTCTTTATTGATAGAGTTATTATACCATCAAAGCGGGTGCGATTTCAATACTTGTTTCGGAAAACTCTGCCGCACCTTCTTATTTGACCTCCACCACCGTGATGTTCTGGGCAGTCACAGTGCTTTTGTTCAGCACCACATCCCGGATCTGTGCCACCTGTGCCGCTGTGAGCGGTTCACCGGAGGTCATCACGGTAAGGTCTGCCCGGCCGGACTGCAAAAAGCACAGGCAGTCTGCAAAACCTTTGGCTTTGATCAGCGTTTCGATCTCATTCTCCGCATTCAGATCTTCCAGATTTGCGGTCATCTGGGCGGTATATTCCTTCTTTTCCTCTGCGGAAAGCGACGAGGATTTCATCGTTTTCTTGATGGAATCCATCGCCTCATCGTGGGCCTTCTGTCGCTTAAGCCGAGCCTGCTCAAAAAACTTTGCACCGCTGTCACTGGCAACGCTTACAAGCTGCGCTTCACCATAGTTTTTGTTGGCGCTGGACACCGCTTCGGCCTCTGTGGGCAGCTCATCCAGAACCGTCTGCGCCTGTACCGGGACATCCTCAGCCTCTGCCGCGACCATTGCAGCATTGTCCGGCAGCTCCGTGGGCACATCGCTGCGGGCGTACTGCCAGTTCAAGTATACGGCGATCACCAGTGCGGCAGCCAATGTAACAGCTGTGGCCCTGCGGGTATTTCTGGAAAGTGCTCTCATAAATCGTTCCTCCTTATAAAAGCTGCAGGGTCTCAGCCCTTGCGCTGTTCCACACAAATGCGGTTGGATGGCAGATCCAGCAGTGCGCTTACCAGTTCGGTGATCCGGGCAGCAACGCGGATGTCTCCGCCGCCCTCGCACAGCACGGCCACACCGCACACCTGCGGCAGACATACCGTTTCGGTCAGGGCTGAACCATCTTCCAGCAGGACATGGGTCTGCTGGGACTGCATTTCTCCGGACTGTGTATCCAGCGCATAAATGGCTTCTTCCCCAGTCTCCAGCGTGACCATCACGGTCGTTTTGCCCGCACCGCTCATCTGTGAGATCAGATGTTCCAGCCGGTTCTCCAGCTGTGCCTGATATTCCGTGCTGCTCTGGACAGGCTTTGTGTTTTTTGTGCTGCCCGCTGCCGTGTTCTGCGGAAAAAGTTCCGACAGCAGGATCAGCAGCATTGCCAGAACGCCTACTGCCGCAGCAAGCCTTGCTCTGCCCTGTTTCCCTTTGCATTTCCGGGCAAAATCTTTCACGGAATCTCCGAACGAAATGCCCCCTGCTTCTTTCATTCGGTGTCCTCCTGTACTTCCAGTATCGGTGCCATGCCAAGCTCTTGCTGCAGATATGCCGCGATCCGGCTCTGCTCTGCGGATGTGCACGCCGCCGGGAGGATTACAAGCACCTTTTCTGTCCGAACGGTCTGTTCTGTCCGGGTCAGTGTGATCTCCAGTTTCACCTTTGTACCAAAGCGCCGCTCACATTCTGCGCAAAGATCCGCTTCCAGCCGTTCCTGCGTTCCCTGCAAGAGCGATGTCTCCGTACTCTGGATGCTGACCGCTGCCGGAGCAGCCGCCGCTGCACTTTTCAGTTCCAGCTTCATCTGCGGGGCCAGCCGGAACAGGATCACTAGAATATATAGCCCGGCAACGGCTTTTATGCATCTGCCCGCCCAGCCTGCGCCCGCCAGCAGCGTCGTGATCTCCGCACAGATACAGGCAATGCAGAACGCCGATGCCGCCGTCTGAAATGCGTGCATTTCCTATCCGCCTCCCGTCATCATCAGAAGCCCCACGCCTACCGTCAGCAGTTCAAAAAACAGTGCCGTTACTGCTGCCATGCATTTTACCGCTTCGGCCATGCAGTCAAACAGCGCCTGACAGCGCCGGTTCTCCGCAAGGCCGCACAGAAGCCTGCATCCTGCAAGGAATAGCAAATGGAGCAGAAGCTGCAGATACAGTGGTAGAAATTCGGCCCCGATCACGGCAAGTGCCGCAAAACCCAGACTGCTTTTGAGCAGCTGCATTCCGGCAAGAAATACTTCTGCCGTATCGCTCAGAGCCTGCCCGATCACCGGCACGCCGCCGGTAAGCAGCTGGCCCAACCGCAGTGCAGAACGGTCCAGCTGAACTGTTACCGCTCTTTGCAGCCCTAACAGCACTGCAAAAATCCGCCCAGCCCAGACAAGCCCCCTGCGCAGCAAAGCGCCCATGGCACGGCACGTTTCCGAAAGCCCCTGCTGGGTGCTGATGCAGCACGCCATGCTTACCGCAAGGTAGCTCTGCAGCAGCGGACTGACCACAAGCACCGTACCCTGTGCCAGAAAGCACAGCCCGGTCAGCAGCAGACCGCTTGCCGCTGTGCTGGCATTCACCTCTCCACCGGCAGCGAGCACACCGCTGTACACCGGAAGAAAACCCAGAAGGTAGTTTTTCCACCCCTCCATCCGCTCACAGATCAGCTGTGCAAGGCTGATCAGATTTCCCCACAAAAGAGTGCCGCAGCCCACAGCCGCAGCCAGTTCCAACAAGGCGCTGTCGGCTGCTCCTCCCACCAGAAATGAAAGCACGATCAGCAACAGTAAAAACAGCAGAACATCCGCATAGCAGTGTGCCATCTGCCGGATCATCTCTGCCGGTGATCCCGGCAGGAGCGCGAGCAGAGATTTGAGCGGATCTTTGGCAAAGGACTCTGCACTTTGCGGAGCTTTTTCCAGATAAGGCTGCCAAAGCTCCTGTCCGGGCAGGCCCTGCAGCTGTGCCGCAGCGGCATCAGGTGCAAAAGCCAGAAAGCATACGGTGCACAATACAAACGCTGCCGCTTTTTGCAGGAATTTTTTTATCATGCGGCAAGCCCCCAGATCTTCTGGCAGATCTCTTCCAGCAGAGGAAATGCTGCCGCCAGAACCAAACATCGGCCCGCAAACCCGGCGCACCATGCCAGAGTATCCGCACCAGCTTCTTCACACAGGGTCCGCGCGTAATCGGTCAGCAGCAAAATTCCGGCACAGCGCAGCAGGCAGGCAAATGCAGGCCCGTCCACCCGGCGGCTGAAAGCCAGTACATTCCGAAGCAGCTCCTGCACCGCCACTCCAAGCTGCAGCAGCACAAACAATGCTGCGCCAACGGACAGCAGAAACGCATAGGCCGGTGCATCCTTCCGCAGCAGAAGCTGCGCCGCTGCAAAGACGACCACTGCCCCCAGAATGGAAAAAGATGTACTCATAGTGCAAACAGCGACTTGATGGTAACGAACAGTGCGCTGATCTGCTTGACAAGGATGGAAAGCACTACCACAAGACCCGCAAGGGTCGTCATCATGGCCTGATCCTCCCGGCCGGAACGGATCAGCAGCTGGTTCAGGACGGCCACGATAATACCGATCGCTGCAATTTTGAACACAAGGTCGATCTCCAAGTTTTCGTCCTCCTGCCACTACAAAAGAATCAGTGCTGCCACCGCGCCGGCGGCAAGGCCAAGCCTGCACGGTAAGCCCTGCCCGGATGCCGCTTTCTGCTGCGCCTGGTGCAGGAATGCTTCAAAACGGGCAGAGTAATAATCCAGTCGTTCGCATTCCTGTGCCGCTTCGCTTTGGCCAAAGCCGGCAAAGCACTGCTCAAAGCAAAGGCGTTCCGCATCATCAAATCTTTCCGGTGCCGGAATTTCCTGCAGTTTTGGTGCTGCATCGCTTTCCAGCAGCTTTTCCTGCACGAGACACCGCTGCAGCTGTTCCAGATCCAGCCTGCGGTAAGCAATCTCCTGCCGGATGCGCTGCAACAGCTCCACGGTGCGCTGCAGCTGCAGGATATGCTGCTCTGTTCTGGCCTGAAATGCCGAACCGGTCAGCCACCCGCACAGCAGGAGCAGTGCAGCCGCTGCCCAATGAAAAAGCCGCATCATACCGTGCAGACCTGCCGGACTTTTCCCGGCGTTGTGCAGCCGTGCAGCAGTACAAACACACGCAGCATTCCATGCCGCTGCAGCGCCTGCACCTGCGGCCGCCGGGCGGCTTCTTCCACGCTTGCGGCATGGACGCTTGCAACAAAATCCACCCCGCTGTAAAAGCCCTGTTCCAGCGCTGCAGTTTCGGCAAGCGTGCCCAGCTCGTCCAGCAAAATGACCTGCGGCGAAAGCGTGCGCAGTGCCATCTGCACGGCCCGTTCCTTAGGGATGCCGGACAGCAGATCCAGCGGCGGCATCTTCTCGGAATCACCCGGCGGAAAGATCTCGCAGCGCTCGTCCACCACGCAGGCTCGCCGCTGCATCCCGGCCAGTTCTCGTGCGATCTGACGCAGCAGCGTCGTCTTGCCGCTGTCCGGCTCGCCGACCAAAAGCATCCCAATAAAATGCTTTTTCAGTTGCACCAGAAGTTCGTCCGGCAGCTGTACCGGAACCGCCCTTGCAATGCGCAGGTTCAACCCCTGCACCTGCTGCAGAACCGTCTGGCCGTCGCGATCCACATAGCGTCCTGCCACACCCACCCGGCAGCCGGAGGGTGTGGTCAGAAATCCATGCGCAAGCTCCGTCTGGTGTGCATGTACCGCGCCGCCGCACAGGGTGTGAAAGATCTCTTCGATCTGAAACTGATCCAATACACACTCCCTCAGCTGCAGCGGGCACTCCGGCAGGTCCTGCAGCGGGAGCTGCCGACCCGACAGTGTAACAAAAACACCACAGCCTGTCCGGAACCGAAGTTCATGGATCTGCGCTGCCGTCTGTGCTGGCAGCTGTCCCAATGGCCCGGCCAGCCATGAGGGAAGCAGGCGTATCGCCCGATAATACTCATCCACACTGTCCTCTCCTTTTTCAGGCTCATTGCCTGCTATGAGTATATGCCTGTCCCTGCCGGATAGAACCTGCGGACATAAAAATATCCCCGCAGCACAAAACTGCGGGGATATCCATTGGAGCGGTTTTATCAGGTGTTTTCGTCGCTGATCATTGCCAGAAATTCTGCCTCGGTCAGCACCGGGATGCCAAGCGCCTGCGCCTTGGTCAGTTTGGAGCCTGCTGCCGTGCCTGCCACAACATAGGCCGTTTTCTTTGAAACAGAACCGCTGGCCTTACCACCGTTTTTCACGATCAGTGCTTCCGCCTCATTGCGGGAAAGAGTTTCCAGCGTGCCGGTGACCACCAGCGTTTTCCCTGCCAGCTTATCGCCCTTCGGTTCGCCCTTCCACTGCATATTCAATCCGGCATCGGCCAGACGATGGACAAGGTCGGTCGTTCCCTCTTTTGCAAAGAATTCCACGACGCTCTGCGCCATTACGCCGCCAAACCCATCGATCTCGCTGATCTGCTCTGCACTTGCTTCCCGGACAGCCTGCAGCGTACCGAAATGCTCTGCCAGCAGGGCCGCAGCTTTATCGCCAATGTTGCGGATGCCAAAGCCGAACAGGAGCTTATCCAGATTGTTCTGCTTGGAAGCCTCGATGGCGTTCAGCAGGTTATCGGCGCTCTTTTCCTTGAACTTATCCAGCGTCAGCAGCTGTTCCCGTGTCAGCGTGTAGATATCCGCTGCGGAGTGCACCATGTCCTTCTCCACCAGCTGGGTGGCAACTGCTGTGCCAAGACCCTCGATATCCATTGCATCGCGGGAAGCAAAATGGATGATATTGCGCAGTGCCTGTGCCGGACACTCGGGGTTAACACAGCGCAGAGCTGCTTCATCCTCCAGATGAACGACTGGCGCACCGCAGGAGGGGCAGACCGTGGGCATCTCATAGGGCTGTGCATCCTCTGCGTGATGGGTAACACCGATCACTTCCGGGATGATATCACCCGCCTTGCGCACCTGAATGGTATCACCGATGCAAAGGCCGAACTGATGGATAAAATCCTCATTGTGCAGGGTCGCGCGGGCAACGGTAGTACCCGCCAGAAAGACAGGGTCAAAGCAGGCCGTCGGGGTAAGAACACCAGTGCGGCCAACTGCGACCTCAATGCTGCGCAGCGTTGTCTCCTTTACCTCTGGCGGATACTTAAACGCAATTGCCCAGCGTGGGAATTTGTTGGTGGAACCCATCAAATCGCGCTGTGCAAAATCGTTCACCTTGATCACTGCACCATCCATATCAAAATCCAGTTTGGCACGGTTCTGACCAATCTGCTCGATCTCAGCAATGGCCTGCTCAATGTTATGCACGATATGATAGCGCGGCGAGACCGGCAGGCCAAGGCTCTTGAGGTAATCCAGACTTTCAGCATGCTTGGTAAGCGTTTTGCCGCGGATCTGCTGCACATTGAAAACAAAAATAGAAAGGCCCCGGCTTCCGGTGATCTTTGCATCCTTCTGGCGCAGCGAACCGGCAGCCGCATTGCGCGGATTCTTAAAGGGTGCCGCGCCCTGCAGCTCCTGCTCTGCACACAGCTTCTGGAACGCGCCATGCGGCATATATACCTCACCGCGCACTTCCAGAAATTCCGGTGCATCCTTCAACTTTTTGGGAATGCTGCGAATGGCACGGACATTGGCGGTCACGTCCTCGCCCACCACGCCATCGCCGCGGGTAGAGGCACGAACCAGCTCACCGTTTTCGTATTCCAGACTGCAGGAAAGGCCATCGATCTTGATCTCCACCACATACTCCGGCTCTATGCCGGCTTCCCGCACGCGGCGATCAAAATCCCGCAGCTCATCATACGAAAATGCATCCAGCAGGCTTTCCATTTTTACCGCATGGGTCACCTTGGGCAGCTTGCTGCTGGCCGTGCCGCCTACCTTCTGGGTAGGCGACGATGCCGTGACCAGCTGCGGAAACTGCGCTTCCAATTCTTTCAGTTCCCGGGTCAGAGCATCACAACTCCAAAAGTTCCACTCTCCCGCTATCCGGTTTCTCCCGCGCTGCCGTCCGGCACTACCGCCTGAAAATGCATCGCAGAAAACTATTTTGATTATATCACATCCAGCCGCGCTCTGCAAAGAGAAAGCGGATACAATTTGTATAAGTGCTTTGAAGTCTGCATGTGTAATCGTTTTCAGCCATCGCTGCGGATTGATTTAAAATCAACATATGGAGATACTCTTTGTTTATTCTTTTAATAAAGCAACGTATTATCGTGTGATTTCTCCACTTCAGTTCGTCACCACGGCAAAGAAAGCCGGTGTGGATGAGCATGTCATTAAAAAGATTGTCGGCCCCTGTATTGATGATGTTGCCGAAAAGTCGTATACTAAAAGAGGCATTGAGTGGATTCGTCATTTCATGCAATGCATCGTACCATCCTAGATTTTGTACTATTATTTTAGGAGAAAAGCTGTTCCGATTTGTGAATTAAGTATCATACCGTTTCAAGAGGAGATCAAGCTGCCATGGATTGGGAAACATTAAGATCAAGCTGTCTTGCCTGCACCCGCTGCGAGCTGTGCAAGACCCGCACCAATGTGGTGTTCGGTCAGGGTGTGGAAGATGCCGAAGTTCTGTTTGTGGGCGAAGGCCCCGGCCAGAATGAGGATGAGCAGGGTCTGCCCTTTGTGGGGCGCAGCGGCCAGCTGCTGGACAAATATCTGTTTGCCATCGACCTTGACCGCACGAAGAACTGCTATATTGCAAACATCGTCAAGTGCCGCCCGCCGCAGAACCGTGACCCTCAGCCTGCTGAGAGCGAAGCCTGTATGCCCTGGCTGCGGGAGCAGTTCCGCCTGCTGAAGCCAAAGATCGTGGTCTGCCTTGGCCGCATTGCCGCCCAGCGGATGATCCGAAAGGATTTCTCCGTGACCAAGGAGCATGGCCAGCTGTACGAAAAGGGCGGCATCCTGTTCATGGGTACCTTCCACCCTGCCGCTCTGCTGCGCAGCCCGCAGAACAAGCCTGCAGCCTTTGCTGATTTTACTGCCCTGCGGGACAACATTGAAACGGTGTGCAAACATACCTATCACAAAGACTGAATCATTCCCGCTGCAAGAACCAAATACCTTCCTTTTGCATACTCTAAAACAAAAAGAGAGGTGTTCGATTATGGAAACTGCACGACATGATTCCATTGATTTCTTTCTGGGTGCCACAACGCCTGCCGGTTTCAAGGGCTATTTTGAACCGCTGCGCCACGAACCCGGTATGCAGATGTACCTGATCAAAAGCGGGCCGGGCTGCGGCAAATCCACCCTGATGAAGCGGCTTGCCCGTGCTGCCGAACAGCGCGGCGAACTGACGCAGCGCATCCACTGTGCCAGCGACCCGGACAGTCTGGACGGCGTGATCCTGCCCGGGCAGCACAGGGCTATCGTGGATGCCACTGCACCCCATGTGGTGGAGCCGGATGCTCCCGGTGCGGACGAAGTGGTGGTGAGTTTGTACCACACCATCGATGCAGAAAAGCTGCACCAGTGCACCGATGAGGTCAAGGCGCTGTTTGCCCGCAACGCCCTGCTGCGCAGCCGCGCTGCACGATATATTGCATCGGCAGGCAGCCTTTTGCTGGACAGCCGCCGCGCCGAAGCCTGCAGCGCCAATTTTGACAAGGTGCGCCGTTATGTCAAACGGCTGTGCACCCGGGTGATGCCGCGCACGGAAGGCATTGGCAGCGAAGAGCTGCGCCTGCTTTCCGCCGTCACCCCCAAGGGTGAAATGTTTTATCAGGGCACTGCACAGGCATTGGCGGATAAGTTTATCGTGTTCCGGGATGATTACGGCGCGGTGTCCCGCCTGCTGCTGGAGCTGATCCGCGCCGAAGCCCTGACACGGGGCTACCACATTATTACCTGTCCATGCGCCATGCACCCGGAGGATAAGATCGACCATATCCTGATCCCGGAGCTGAAGCTTGCCTTCCTGACGGATAATCGCTGGCATCCGGTGCATCTGCCCAGTGTGCAGGCTGTGCGGTGCACCCGCTTCCTTGACAGGGAAAATCTGGCAGCGTACCGGGCACGGCTGCGCTTTAACGAGCGTGCTGCCGCCGAACTGCTGGAACAGGCCAGCGCCCTGATGGCACAGGCCAAGAGCTGCCACGATGAGTTGGAGACCTATTACCGTGCAGCGGTGGATTTTGGCAAAGTGGATGAAGCGGCAACAGAATGCATGGAGATGTTCGGCCTGAAATAATCAGTTTACGTCGACGAACCGTGAGTTTCTCTGAAGACCGTCCGCTTGGATGGGACCCTGTTGCCGTGAGGCAATCGGGCGGGCGATGGAATGGCCCGAATCGTGTCTGAAGAGAAATTACCGGTTCGTCAGTGTATCCCAAAAGCGGAGGTGAAATGCTTTGGCAACGGTTCATCTGCCCATCCGGCAGCTGGTGGAATTTCTGCTGCGGACCGGCAGCATTGACAGCCGGTTTACGGGGTTTGACCGTGCACTGGAAGGTGCCCACATCCACCGCAAATTGCAAAAAGCTGCCGGAGACGGCTATCAGGCTGAGGTATTTCTCTCCGCAGAGCGGCAGGCAGAGGGCATCACTTTTACCCTTGAGGGCCGGGCTGACGGCATTTTTACCGATGAGACTGGCACGGTAGTCATTGATGAGATCAAGACCACCGCTGTGCCGCCGGAAGAGATCACTGAGGATATGAACCCCTGCCACTGGGCACAGGGCATGGTGTACGGTGCCATTTATGCCGCACAGCAAAGCCTGCCGGAACTGAACGTCCGGCTGACTTATTATCAGATAGACACCGATCAGATCATCCGCTTTATCCGCCGCTTTACGCAGCAGGAGCTGGATGAATTTCTTGACAAATTATTGTGTCAGTATGCTCCGTGGGCGCAGCGCCGAATAGAGTGGGATGTAAAGCGTACTCAGAGCCTTGCGGCACTGCAGTTCCCGTTTGCGCAGTACCGGCCCGGACAGCGGGCTATGGCAGGCGAGATCTACCGCGCCTGCCGCGCTGGCAAGACCGCCGACTGCAAGGGCGGTACGCGGCTGTTCTGTCAGGCTCCTACCGGCATTGGCAAGACCATGAGCGCGCTTTTCCCCGCGCTGAAAGCCATGGGCGAAGGCAACGGAGAAAAGCTGTTCTATCTCACGGCCCGCAACACGACCCAGACTGCCGCCGAGGATGCCTTGACCCGGCTGCATACGGCCCAGCCAGAGCTTGCTCTGCGCAGTGTGACGCTGACCGCCAAGGAAAAGGTCTGCCTGCATCCGGACGCAGAGGGACATCCCGCCTGCCTGCCGGAGCTTTGTCCCTACGCCAACGGCTACTACGACCGCATCAAGGATGCACTGACAGCTCTGCTGGACGGTACCGGCAGCTTTGACCGCGCAGCGCTGGCCGGGGCGGCAAAGCGTTTTTCGGTGTGTCCCTTTGAACTGGGGCTAGACCTGAGCGAGTGGTGCGATGTGGTCATTGGGGATTACAATTACCTGTTCGATCCGGTGGTGCACCTGAAGCGGTTCTTTGATTCTTCCGGCGACTGGTTGTTTTTGGTCGATGAAGCACATAACCTGCCCGACAGAGCCAGAGCAATGTATTCTGCACGCTTTTGTAAAAGCAGCCTGACCGAGGCAAAACGCGCATTGGGCAAGGGCAAAAGTGCTTTAAAGACCGCTCTGACCAAAGCAGACAAAGCCCTGCTGGAAGCCCGGAAAGCCTGCATACAGCTTGCACCCCGGCACAGCAGCCAGACCGATGCCGCAGACCCGGCACAGACCAGTCTTTTGCCTGAAAACACTGTCCCCGCACTGGAACTGCCCGAACCGCTGTATGCACAGGACAGTACTGTATTTTTGCAGGAGCCGCCCTCTGCCCTGCTCAGTCCGCTGCGGGCCGTACAGGCACCTTTGCAGGACTGGCTGGAAGCGAACCCGGATGCCGAAGCACATGCACAGTTGCTGGAGCTTTATTTTGCTGTACAGGACATCGCCCGTGCCGCCGAACGATACGACAGCCACTTTGTCACTCAGCTTACCGCGCGCGGCAGAGAGCTTGAATTGCAGCTGCTGTGTCTGGACCCGGCACCTTTTGTGGATGCCAGCCTTGCCGCAGGGCGCAGCGCAGCGCTGTTCAGTGCAACACTGGCTCCGCCCTCGTTCTACCGCAGTGTTCTGGGCTGCAGCGATGCACGTGCCGTCGCACTGGACAGTCCCTTCCCGGCTGAAAATCTGGGGCTGTATTGCCTGCCGAATATCTCTACCCGCTACCGCGACCGCGAAGCCAGCGTGCAGGCAGTTTCGGATGCACTGGCCCGGCTGGTGCAGGCCCGAACGGGAAACTACTTTGCCTTTTTCCCAAGCTACGCATATCTGCGGCAGGTACACGAAGATTTTGCAGCACGTTACCCGGGCATTCGCACCCTTGTGCAGGAAAGCCGTCTGGATGATGCCGCTCGGGCTGAATTTCTGGCTCAGTTTGTGCCGGACCCGGCCGAAACGCTTCTGGGTTTTGGCGTGATGGGCGGCATCTTTGGTGAGGGAGTTGATCTTGCAGGCAGCCGCCTGATCGGGTGCGCCATTGTGGGTGTGGGCCTGCCGCAGGTAAATCCGCAGCAGGAAATGCTGCGCCGTTATTATGACGCACAGAACGGCTTTGGATTTGATTATGCCTACCGCTATCCCGGCATGAACAAGGTACTGCAGGCCGCAGGGCGCGTGATCCGCACGCCGGAAGACAGAGGTGCGGTGCTTTTGCTGGACGACCGGTTTGCCCAGCAGGAATACATCCGGCTGTTCCCTCCTCACTGGCGGCATATCCGCTATCTGCGCAGCTGCGAAGAGCTGGCCGCTGCCCTGCAGGACTTCTGGAATAAATGAGCCCCAAGCAAAAAGGCACTGCCGCACCCAAAACAGGAGCGGCAGTGCCTTTGCTTCTTTTTTGTTTTATTTTGCTGCTTTCCGGTTCTGCTGCAGGCTATCCCACGATGGCATTTCATTGCGCAGCTTTTCCCACATGGGCATTGCCGTGCCGGTCTGCCTGCGCAGAGCATCGAACGCTTCGTCCAGATACTTCATTTCGGACACTGCGTGCATGGCGTGATCCGAAACGCACAATCTGCCCAGCGGTGTTTTTGTCATGGTAAACACCATCGCTTCCATCTTACGGCGGGCCGATGTGCCGGGCTGGAAATTATCGGTGTTGTTGGCATCATTCACCGGGATGCCCGCATCCTTGAGCATCAGGCAGGCTTCATAGGCGGCATCCAGAATGGCGCCGCGCTGCTGCTTGGTGGCCCGGTGCAGATCGCCGTTGCAGGCATAGCACACATAGCACGCCGGCAGAACGAATGCAATGTGGCACTTGAGCCATTCATCCATATCGCCATAGAAGGTCAGCTTGTATTTTGCACCGTCAAAGGCGGTCTTGAGCCGGGTTCGGAAGGTGCCAGAAAGCGGAGTTGTGGCACCGCCCACCGTCATGCCAGCACTGGCGTACACACTGACCACATGGTCGTGTTCACGGCGGCCTGCCGTGCCCTGAAAGCCGAATGCGATCTTATCCGCCGGGCGCTGCATGAATTCCAGCACCTGCTTTGCCTGCGGGTTGTTGCCCACAAACACAAAATACTGGCTCTTGTTGGCCTTGAGCACAGGAAGCACATCCGGCAGCTGGCCCGCCTGCACGACCACAAAGACGAGATCATAATAATCATCCGGGGCGAGAGTGTCCACGGTTTTGATCCGTTCCGTTGTGGTCTTGCGCTGCACCCAGTGGCGGATGACCAAACCCTTCTGGTCGATCATTTCCTTCCACTCTCCGCGTGCAAGCAGCGTGACAACGTTCTTTTTGTTCTGCATCAGCACATGGGCCAGCTCGCAGCCCAAAACGCCCGCACCGTAAACCAGAATCCTCATCCAGATACGCCTCCCTTATGTGTGTTAAGGTTTGCTTACTTTTTCAAAAACGAGAAAAAGCCTTTTTTCTCGTAAGGTGCACTGCTTACGCCCTTGACCTCATAGCCGGTTGCATTGATGGCATCCCGCAGCTTCTGCTCGTCCAGCGGCTGTTCCGAGTGGATCACTGTCTGGGCTTTTGCCTGCGAGGACGACACCTTTTTTACCTCCGGGAAGGCCTTGCGCACGGCTTCGTTGACATGGCTCTCGCACATGCCGCACATCATACCATCTACTTTTACGATCGTTTCAATCATTTTATTCCCCTCCAGATCTTCTGCGCGCATCGGCCCGTTGACGCAGAATCTGTTAGGAAGCGCTAACCGCAGTTTCAAACAAAACGCCGTCGGGAACTGCCCGGCAGCGGTGCGGAGCGGTTCCCTGTTCTGTGGTGGGTCTGCTCAGAAAATGCACGCATGATTTCTTGTCTTCATCATATCACACCAGTGGGCTAAATGCAAGATGAAAAATACCCCATCCCGGTTTTTGCGCTTTTCACTCATGCACCCGGCATCCTGCTGCCGTGGTCAGTATTCAATGCCCTTCCGGGCGGAAATTCCCCTCTGGTAAGGGTGGCGGTGGCACTTCATCTCCGTGGCATAGTCGGCGGCATCCAGCATCCACTGCGGCGCAGCATGGGCAGTAAGCACGCATTCCTGCTCTGCCGGGCGTTCCAGCACAGCCTTTTGCAACAGGGCTTTATCCACCATATCCAGTTCCCATGCGCTGCCTGCTTCGTCCAAAATCAGCAGGTCGGCAGGGTCGGCCATGGCAGCTGTGAGGTTCGCATTCTGCAGCTTGCGGGTGGCTTCCTTTTCCGCTTCGTTCATCTGGAACACGAATTTCTGCCCCGCCTTGCCGCGGTACACCTTTGCACCCAGCTGTTCCAGCAGCGGCACCTCGCCGCTTTTGCCGCCTTTGAGGAACTGCAGGATCACCACCCGCTTTCCGCTGCCCATGGCCCGCAAAGCAAGGCCCATGGCAGCGGTGGTCTTGCCCTTGCCATCACCGTAATATAGATGTAACAGCCCTGTACGCTTCATGGTCATTTCTCCTTTTGTCTTTGCGTTTATGGTAACACAAACCCAGCAAAAAAGGAAGAGGAAGCACCCGAAGGCGCTTCCTCTTTCAAACAATGCGATATTTACTGATACAGAGGGAAATCCCGGGTCAGCTTCAGCACACGGTCACTGATCTCGTCCTTCTTCTCGTCGTAGTGCCAGATGCAATCGGCGATGCAGTCGGCGATCACCTTCATCTCGGCCACGCCCATGCCGCGGGTGGTAACAGCCGGGGTGCCCAGACGCACGCCAGAAGTCACGAACGGGCTGCGGGTCTCGCCGGGGACAGTGTTCTTATTGGCGGTGATGTGCACGCTGTCCAGACGTGCTTCCAGCTCCTTGCCGGTGCACTCCTCGTCACGCAGGTCGATCAGCATGAGGTGGTTGTCGGTGCCGCCGGACACCAGCTTGACACCGCGTGCCTGCAGCTCTGCTGCCAGAGCCTGTGCATTCTCCACGATCTTGCAGGCATATTCCTTGAACTCCGGCTTCAGTGCTTCACCAAAGCAGACAGCTTTTGCGGCGATCACATGCTCCAGCGGGCCGCCCTGGGTGCCGGGGAACACGGCAGAATTGATGCGCTTTGCAAGAATGGGATTGTTGGTCAGGATCAGACCGCCGCGGGGGCCGCGCAGGGTCTTGTGGGTGGTGGTGGTAACAACATCAGCATACGGCACAGGGCTCTGGTGATAGCCGCCTGCCACCAGACCGGCAATGTGGGCCATATCTACCATCAGATATGCACCATAGCCGTGGGCGATCTCAGCGATCTTCTCAAAATCGATGGCACGGGGATATGCAGATGCACCGGCCACGATCAGCTTGGGGCGCACCTTTTTAACCTGCTTTTCCAGCTCAGCATAGTCGATCACGCCATCGGCATTGACACCGTAAGAGACAAAGTTATAGTTCTTGCCGGACATGTTCACCGGAGAACCGTGGGTCAGATGGCCGCCCTGAGACAGATCCATGCCCATGACAGTATCGCCCAGATCCAGCAGAGCAAAATAAACTGCCAGATTGGCCTGTGCACCGGAGTGGGGCTGAACATTGGCATATTTTGCGCCGAACAGCTTGCAGGCACGCTCGATGGCAATGTTCTCCACCTCGTCCACATAGACACAGCCGCCATAGTAGCGCTTGCCGGGCAGGCCCTCGGCGTACTTGTTGGTCAGGATGCTGCCCATT
>QWCK01001553.1_pt1 | contig 32762 bp, 34 predicted proteins | sample 1972571 | NCBI WGS metagenome assembly QWCK01 (sample SAMN09866710, study PRJNA288562) | Human gut metagenome isolate term2_stool, whole genome shotgun sequencing... | isolation source: gut | host: Homo sapiens | place: USA: California | reverse complement strand
ACAATGGGCATAGGAGTAGCTGTATCAGGATTTTCCCTCTTAATTTATCAAGGAACTTTGACCATACTAGCAAGTTTTTTAGCCCCAATTTTTTCAGAAAGTGTAATTGCAAACATTTCAGGCATTGGTGGAATTATGATTTTTGCCATAGGTTTAAAAATGTTAGACGTTAAAAATTTCAAAATAGCAAACACACTACCAGCCCTTTTGGTACCATTAATATACCAATTTATCTTAAATATAATTTCATAAATAAAATTTTTTGGGGGTTTATAAGGATAAAGTCCGATGAAATCTTAACTGTGCTGATTATTTTCATACTATGATAAATAATTAGCTATTTATTTAAAATAAAATTTAGACAACAAAAATTTTAGTAAAAGCTTTTCAAATAATTTTTTTGATATCTATTAAATTTTTTCTCAATACATATTAAAGTCCTAAGCAAAAAATTCATTTACTTACACTTTCAACTTTGATATTTGTATTTTTCATTTTACTCTTTGAAAAAATCCTTATATATCTCTAAAAACCAAGCATCTTTAATTTTATTAAAAATAGTCAAATCTTAGTAGAATATTTAAGAAAAATAAAAAATAATTACGCTCACGACAAAATCTGCACGCTTAAGACTTTTTATTGTATTTTTAAAAGTAATCTGATAATATGAAAACGTAATATATTATAGGTTTTAACCCTACTTCGAAGTAATTAAAAATTTACGGAGGTAACTTTATGAAAAAAATTTCAACTATGTTATTTGTGAGCCTTTTAATTTTATTTGGTACAATTATAAACACTTTTGGTCAAAACAATACATTAAATAAATTTGAGGAATTAAATGAATTTCCAGAAAATACAATTGAAAGATTTGCAAAAGTAAAATCAATACAAAATGGTACTTCTTTTGATTTTGAATTATTAAAAGCAAAAGAAGAAGAAAAAAATATTTTACGTTCTTATGATGAAGAAATAAGGTATATAACAAAGGGTTCAAGTGCAAGAGGTTTAGTTGTAAATGTGGAAACGTCAGGAAGAATGAATTTGCAAGTAATAGTATATTCAGAAGCTCGATGTTTAGTTAATAGAGTTTCAAGAAGAGTTACTCGTGTTGAAGATTTTGGAAATCCCTATATTTCAGTGAGAGGGGCATACCGTGCATCTTTTGAAAATGGAGGATATAATATAAATAGACTTTCTGACACTAAGGCTCGTTTTAGTGCAACTGGAGAATTTTATATCACTTATCCAACAATAACAGTAGGTGGAGATATAGTTTCTATTGCAGGAGATAATGTAGGGGTAACAAACCCAATGACTATTTCAACTTCTATTGATTGGGATTAGTTTTAATATGAAATTACCATTAGATACAAAGAAATTTATTAAAATAATAAATATTTTTTCTAATATCCTTATTGCTATGGGTTTTTTAAAATTTTGGGTTGATTATACATTAAAATTAGGATATATAAAATATGCTATAAAAGTTGTAGGTTTAAGAATTACTGTATTTGAATTTTTTATTTCTATAACCTACAATCTCTTGTTATGTATAGGAATTGCTTTAATTTTGAAAACGTTAGCAAAAATGCTTGATAATAAGTAATTACTAGGAGTGAACTTCACTCCTAGTAATTATATGTTTAAATTTATTTAGGTGAACTTATATGATATATATCAGTGGTTTTTTATTTTTTTTAATAGCTGATACTTTCTTTATTATAAAGAAAATACCAAAAATCAAAACTATATTTTTAATAATTTTGATTTTTATATTAAACTCTATTGCTTATTATTTTATGGATAGCTTTATGAAATTAGTTTCGATATTAGCTATCTGGCTTATAATTAATAATCAAATAGAGAATGAAAAACTTGTAAGTCTATCAATGATTTTTTCATCAATTTCCTGTATATTAAGCCTTTTTATCAGTACACTTGTGAAAAATTTCATTCATACTAAAAGTTCATTTTTAGTTATTCTTATATTTACTATCATAAATATTGTTTTGATTTTTTTAGTAAGAAGAAATATATATAGATTTTTACAAAATATTTATTCAAATAAATTTATTACCTTATTTTCTCTAAATATTTTTTTACTCCTAATTTATATTTATCAGATAAAGAATATAAATTTACAAAAAAATAGTATTTCAAATATAAAGGATATGATGTTATCGGATTTTACTAATTTGGGAATTTTAATAATCTTTAGTCTTCCTTTTATAATAATTTGCTTGTTAATTTATTATAATACCGATAAAAATAATCTTGAAGAAAAGGAAAATAAACTTATATCAACTTACTACAAAGATTTAGATAAGACTAATCAAAAATTAAGGAAAAATCAGCATGATATTAAAAATATTTTTCTATCTCTTTCAGGTCTTATTGAAAAAGACGATATTTATTCTTTGAAAAAATATTTCAGAGAAAACTTCAAAGCATATTATGATAAAATATTAGTTGATGAAGATTATATTTCGGAACTATCAAAAATTAATCTTCCCCTTCTTAGAGGTCTTATTTATGAAAAAATATCTCTAGCTAAATCTTTAAATTTGGATATTTTCTTAAGAATTCCAGTTAGAATTGAAGAGGTTAAGATTGATGAATTAGATCTTGTTAAGCTATTAGGTATTCTTCTTGATAATGCTATAGAAGAGGTTAAAACCCATTCAAATTCTTATATAATTATAGATATCTTAAAAACAAACAAAGCAACTACATTTGCAGTAGAAAATTCTATAACAAAAGAAAAAGTTGATGTAGAAAATCTTTTATCAACTAAAGGAGAGAATAGAGGTTTTGGTCTATTAAATTTAAGAGAAATTATAAATAGCTATGACAATATAGATTTTAAAACATACAGTAAAGATTTTAAATTTGTTCAAATTATTTCAATAAGGTGAGTACATTGATTCCTATAATAATATGTGAAGATGATGATGTTCAAAGAGAATTTTTGGAAAATTTCATAAGATCTTTTTTAGGAAAAGAAAATTTTAAAGGAGAAATTTTATTATCTTCATCTAGTGCTAAGGAAGTAATATCTTTTATTGTTAATAATTCTATAAAAAAAGCAATATATATACTCGATATTGAGCTTAAAAATAATGAAAATGGTCTTCTTCTAGCTGAGGAGATAAAAGAATATGATAGAAGTTCCTATATATTTTTTCTTACTGGACATGAATCTTATTTAAAAGAAAGTTTTTTATTTAAAACAGAAGCCTTGGACTTTATTTTAAAATCTGATGAAAATGCTTTGAGAAAAAGATTAACCCAAGACATAAATTATATTTTAAAAAACGAAACCTATCCTATTTTTTCATTTACCCATAAGAATGAGAAGATTAATTTACCTATAAGTAAAATTAATTATATCTCTACAAGTTATTTTGACCATGAGCTTATAATTCATGCCTTAGATAAAAATTATTCCAGTAGAGGTAATTTAAATCAAATTGCTTATGATTTTCCAGAATTTTTATTTATTCACAGGTCTATTGTAGTAAATTCTTCAAATATTTTTGATATAAATTTAAAAAAAAGACTTATTATATTTAAAAATTTAGATGAAGTTAGAGGTTCTGTGAGAAAATTTAAAAATTTTTTGGAAGTTTATAAAGCAGGAGTCTGATAAAATCTTAACTGTGCTGATTATTTTTTATTTTACTTATTGAAAAAATCCTGACATATCCCTAAAAATTAAGTATCTATAATATTATTATACGAGTAGATGTATAATTTGAAAAAAAATAATTCTAATTCTTATATTTTTCATATTTCTATTTTATTTTTATTAATTATAAGTTTTTTTTTAGATAAATTGACTTTGGTCGGCTTAAAAACTACTTTTTCCAATAAATATTTTATATATTCTATAATTATAAAATTTTTACAAATTCTTTTTTTAGGTTTTATCATAAATATTTTAGCTATTAACTTGCAAAAGAGAAATGATAAATTTTTATTTACATCCTTATTTATAAGCCTAATTTCCCTTGCCTTTATTGTAGGCTTGGTCTTTAAGGGCTATAAATTAATTAAGGTGATTTTTGTTCTTATAATAATTATAAGTCAGCTTATTTGTCAAATTTTAAGAAATAAAAAAATTTTATAGATTTTTTAAAATCTTGCGTTAACTACAAATTCTTTACCTTGTTGAAATCTTAGAAGAAAGCTTCGACGAAATAACAAAAATTTACGCCTTTCCATAAATAATATAGAAAAAAGCTATGCACCTCTAATACGATAGAAGGCATGAATGAAAACTTAAGAAAATAAAGAATATGCATATTCATAATTTTAAATTAAACTAAATAAAATTATACAAAAATATATTTAGACCAACATTTAGGACTTGACTTTTTATATCGTTTTTTTTGTTTTAATGTGAAATATTTTTGAAATTTTAATTTTCCACCTAAAATACTTGCAAATTTTTATTATATGTATTATCATAATATGTGTTAGCAGTACTCGGCGGTGAGTGCTAAAAAGAAATTGGAGGTATAATATGAATTTAAGACCCTTAGATGACAAAATTGTTATTAAAAAAATAGAAATGGAAGAAAGAACCGCTTCAGGTATTGTTTTACCTTCAAGCGCTAAGGAAGAATCAAATGTAGCTGAAATTATTGCTCTTGGCAATAAAATTGATAAAGATGAAGATATGAAAGGTCTTCTTAAAGTTGGAGATAAGGTAGTATTTTCTAAATATGCTGGTTCAGAAATTGAACTTGAAAAAGAAAAATTTACAATAATAAAATTCGCTGATGTTTTAGCTGTAATTGAATAAGAAGAAAGGTGATAATATGGCAAAGGAAATTAAATTTTCAGAAGATGCAAGAGCTGGCCTTATTGAAGGTATTAACAAACTTGCAAATACAGTAAAAGTTACTCTTGGACCTAAGGGAAGAAATGTTATCCTTGATAAGGAATATGGAACTCCACTTATTACTAATGATGGTGTTACTATTGCTCGTGAAATTGAATGTGAAGATAAATTTGAAAACATGGGTGCTCAACTTTTAAAAGAAGTTGCAACAAAAACTAATGATGTTGCAGGGGATGGTACAACTACTGCTACCCTACTAGCCCAAGCTATTACTCTTGAAGGTATGAAAAACTTGGCAGCAGGTGCAAATCCTATGGTTTTACAAAAAGGTATAAGAAAAGCTGTAGATAAGGCTGTTGAAACTATTAAAAAATATTCAAAATCTGTAGATTCTAAAGATGAAATAGCACAAGTTGCTGCTGTTTCTGCTGCTGATGAACAAATCGGAAAGCTTATCTCAGAAGCTATGGAAAAAGTAGGCAACGACGGTGTTATTACTGTTGAAGAATCAAAATCTATGGGAACAAGTCTTGATGTTGTTGAAGGTATGCAATTTGACAGAGGATATCTTTCTCCATATATGGTAACTGATTCTGAAAAAATGGTTGCTGAACTTGATGACCCATATATTTTAATTACTGATAAGAAGATTTCAAATATTCAAGAAATTTTACCTTTACTTGAAAAAGTTCTTCAACAATCTAAACCACTTTTAATTATTGCTGAAGATATTGATGGAGAAGCTCTTGCTACACTTGTTGTTAACTCTTTAAGAGGAACTTTAAATGTTGTTGGTGTAAAGGCTCCAGGTTATGGTGACAGAAGAAAAGATATGTTACAAGATATTGCTATCTTAACAGGTGGCACAGTTGTTTCTACTGATCTTGGTCAAGACCTTAAAGATACTACAATAGAAATGCTTGGTCATTGTGGCAAGGTTAGAGTAGAAAAAGAATTAACAGTTATTGTTAATGGCTCAGGAGAAAAGGAAGCTATTGATAAAAGAATTGGTCAAATCAGAGGACAAATTGAAGAAACTGATTCTGATTTCGATAGAGAAAAATTACAAGAAAGACTTGCAAAGCTTGTTGGTGGAGTTGCTGTAATTCAAGTAGGTGCAGCTACAGAAGTTGAGCTTAAAGAAAGAAAACTTCGTATAGAAGATGCCCTATCAGCAACAAGAGCTGCTGTTGAAGAAGGAATTGTACCAGGTGGTGGAACTGTACTTCTTGATTCTTGTGATGAAGTTCAAAAACTTGTTGACTCTCTTGAAGGTGATGAAAAAACAGGTGCTAATATTATCCTTAAAGCACTAGAAGCTCCAGTAAGACAAATTGCAGAAAATGCTGGTGTTGAAGGTTCTATTATAGTTGAAAATATTAGAAACAAAGAAAAAGGAATTGGCTATGATGCCTTCACAAATAAATATGTAAATATGCTTGAAGAAGGTATTGTTGACCCAACAAAGGTAACAAGATCAGCTCTTCAAAATGCCGCTTCAGCTTCAGCTATGATTTTAACAACAGAAGCTGCTGTTGCAAATATCAAAGAAGATAATCCACAACCACCAATGAACCCAGGTATGGGCGGCATGATGTAAGATAAAATAAGTTAAATCGACCTTAATTACTTTAAGGTCGATTTTTTTATGCAAAATTTTGATGATTTTTTCAGATTCTAGTATTAATTTAAAAGAGGAAAATATTTTCAAAATTTGCAAAAAATTTAATATCTATTAAATTATTACATTAAATTTTCTTACGATATAGTGTATAATATCCTTAATCAGTTAGAAAATTTATATATTTTAACAGGGGATTGGAATCATGAAAAGTAATAAAAGAAGACCCACACTAATAGATGTTGCAAAATTAGCAGGTGTTTCTACTTCCTCAGCATCTATGATATTAAATAATAAAAAAGGCGTAAGCTTTCAAGAGGATACAAAGGAAAATGTTTTTAAAGCAGCAGAACAATTAGGTTATAAGGTAAAAACTCAAAAAGATAGACAAACTTTTTTAGAAGGTGGAAGACTAATAATTATTTCTGCTAATTTTAATAAGCTTCTTTCTTTAAGTGTAGCTCATTATATTTGCAAATTAGCATCCAAGGATAATTATCAGGTTCTTATTTTTAATAATTGTGCCAATAAGGAAAAGGAAGAAGAACTTTTAGAAATTATAAGAGAACACAGAGTTATGGGAGTCATATATTCGGATTATCCTTTAAATATAGAAGTTGCAAAAGCTATCAATGAGCAAATTCCAACAGTTATTCTAAATAATTTTGATTATGAGGATTCTTTTGATTCTATAGATACTAACGATCAAATAGCTGCAAGTACAATAGTTAAATCTTTAGTAGAGAAGGGTCACAAAAACATAGCCTATGTTTATACAACTTACAAATATCCTTCATTGACTAGATTAAAAGCTATAAAAGGTGCGAAAAAAGAAGCAGATTTACATGAGCATGTGAAATTAAGTTTTTATAAAAAAGATGTTGAGCTTGAAAGTGATTTAGACCCATATATCATAGAATATCAAACAGGTTATCATTTAGCTCTATCAATACTAAAAAAAGAACCTAATATAGATTCATTTATTGGTTCTTCTGATTTTTTAGCATGCGGAATTGTTGATGCTTGTAAGGAGCTTGATTATATTAATGAAAGAAAGATACCCGTTGCAAGTTTTGGAAATTCTTTTCTTGCATATCTTAAAAGTTATTCCCTAACTAGCGTGGATTATTCTATAGATAAACTTGCTATGTCAGCTTATAATCTTTTAACAACTAAGATTAGAGAACCGCTTATAAATAAAGGTGTAATAAGGATTAAATATAATCCCAAATTGGTTGAAAATAATAAATATTTTGATTAAAAAATGGACTTAAAGCTTTTTCGACTTTAAGTCCATTTTTGTCAGCCTGCAATTGAAGCCTTATAATTTTTGTCTATTGAATCATCTAGTGTTTTTGTAAATTCTTCTTCTGATTGATCTACATTTAAACCTTCTGTTAAGGCTCTTGAGTAAGATGCTATAACATCTTTATTTTTTGATAGCTTTTCATTAGCTTCTTTTCTAGAATATCCACCAGATAAAGCGACAACTCTTAGAGTATTTTCGTAATTATATAAATCGTGATATAAATTTGCTTTTTCAGGTAAAGTTAGTTTAAACATTACATAAGTTTCTTTATCAAGCTTTTCAAGTTCAGTTATCAATTCTTTTTTTAGGACTTCTTCAATTTTTTCCTTATCTTTTGAATGTATATCCACTTCTGGTTCTATGATAGGTACGAAACCTTGTTTAGAAATTTCTTTTGCATAATCAAATTGTTGTTTGACAACTTTTTTAATACTTTCTTCATTTAATTCCTTTATAACTGATCTCATCTTAGTGCCGAATATATGTCTTTGTTTTGCATTTTCAAGCAGGCTATTTAAGTTTTTAAAAGGCTTCATAAGTTGAACTCCGTCTTTTAATTCGTCTAAACCTTCATCAACTTTTAAAATTGGAACTATGCCCTTTTTTTCCCATAAGTAATCTGCAGTGTAAAGTTCTCCAACTTTTGAATTCATAGTAATTTTAAATAAAATAGCAGCCAAAATTCTTTGAGAAGTAAAGGCTTCATTTGTTATAATTCTTTTTCTCATTTCATGGACAAGTTCAAACATCTCGTCATCATTTTTGTACGCATCTTCGTTTATGCCGTAAATTTTTAAAGCCTTAGGTGTTGAACCGCCACTTTGGTCTAGAGCAGCTATAAAACCCTTGCCACTTTTCATTCTTTCAAATTGTTGCCTATTCATAAATACCTCCTAGTCTTTATTTAATTATATAATACCGAGTTTCATAAGTAAAATTTATAAAATAATTTTAAATATATTTGGCAAAATTATTTACTATAGTTCTTCTAAAGATAGTATAATTTTATAAGTATATTACAATTACAATACTGAGGTGATTATTTGAATTATTACGCTGTGAGGTGTGGAAGAAATCCTGGAATTTATAAAACTTGGGACGAGTGCAATAAAGAAGTTAAAGGCTTTAAGGGTGCTATATATAAAAAGTTCTCAAATTTAGAAGATGCTGAAAATTTTATTAAAACTGATAGTTTTTCCTTAGAAGATAAGGAAGATATAAAGGTAAAAGATGATGAATTTATAGCTTATGTTGATGGGTCTTATAGAAATAGTGATAAGTCCTTCTCTTATGGGGTATATATCTTTAATGAGAGGGAAAGTTATTCTTTTTCCAAAAGATTTCACGATGAAGATTCAACTATGAGAAATGTTTGTGGTGAGATTAAAGGTGCCATGAAGGCTATGGAAGTTTCCTTGGAGAAAAATAAAAAAGTTCTTTATCTACATTATGATTATGAAGGTATAAGGGCTTGGCCTCAAGGAAATTGGAAAACCAATAAAGAAGGCACAATTTCATACAAAAATTATTTCGATTCAATAAAAGATAGGTTAAAAGTTATTTTTATTAAAGTGAAGGCTCATAGCGGAGTGGAATTTAATGAGCTTGTTGATAAGTTAGCAAAGGAGGCAAAATGAGAAAGTCTTGGGATGAGTATTTTATGGAAATAACACAGCTTGTAGCTCAAAGATCTACTTGTGATAGGGCTTTTGTAGGTTGTGTTCTTGTTAATAGCGACCATAGGATTGTTTCAACTGGTTATAACGGCACGGCTTCAGGAAACCCTCATTGTATTGATGTGGGTCACAGGATGAGGGATGGTCATTGCATTGCAACTATTCATGCAGAAATGAATGCTCTTTTGTACTGTGCCAAGGAAGGGATACCGGCTAAGGGAAGCATATGCTATGTAACGCATTTTCCTTGCCTTAACTGCACAAAAGCTTTGATTCAAGCTGGAATATCTGCAATTTATTATCATGAAGCTTATAGGGTAGATGATTATGCATTGGAAATTTTGGAAAGAAATAATGTCAGTTTAAAGAAAATTTAGGAGGAATAATGAAGGAATTTATTAAAGAATTTAAGGCATTTATTGCACGTGGCAATGTTATTGATATGGCTGTAGGTGTTGTAATTGGTGCAGCTTTTGGAGCCATTGTTACTTCTCTAGTAGATAATATTATTATGCCCCTTATAGGAATACTTATAGGAGGAATTAATTTTGAATCTCTATCATTAACAGTTGGTGGTGCTGAAGTTAAATATGGTATGTTTATCCAAAGTATAGTTAATTTCTTAATAATTGCTTTTGTAATATTCTTAGTTATTAAACAAATCGGAAAACTAACTTCAAAGATGAAGAAAGAAGAACCCAAAGTAGAGAAAGAAAAATCATGCCCCTACTGCTTTACACAAATACCTATTGAAGCTATTAGATGTCCACATTGCACATCTAAGTTAAGTAAGTGATAAAATGGATAAGTACGGTCTTGTTTTAGAAGGTGGAGGGGCTAGAGGTGCCTACCACGTTGGAGCTTATCTTGCTCTTTGTGAATTGGGATTTAAATTCCAAGCAATAGTTGGCTCTTCAATTGGTGCAATAAATGCGGCAATGTTTGTGTCTGGAGATTCTTATGATTGTTTGAGAGCTTGGAGGTCTTTGGACCTTGAGTATTTCAATAAAAATATAGAGATTTCAAACAAAAACTTTAAAAATTTAGATTTAATTGAAATTATAAAAAACAGGTTAAATGAAATTACAAAAAAAATAACCGATATAGGAGTATCACCACAGCCATTATTTGATCTTGTAGATAAACTTATTTGTGAAGATAAGATTAGAAATAGCCAAATAGATTTTGGACTTTGCACAGTAAATATTTCGGATTTTAAAAGTGAAGAACTTTTTTGTGAAGATATGCCTGAGGGGCAGATTAAAAATTATATAATAGCTTCTTGTTATCTACCTATATTTAAAATGAGACCAATTAACGGTAAGTATTATTTGGATGGTGGATTTCACTCACAAGCCCCAATAAACATGGTTTTAAAAAAGGGACTTACCCCAATAGTAATAAGGCTTAAAAATCTTCCAATTAATGATGATCTCTCACAAGCAAAATATATTATAAGCCCAAAACATTCTTTAGGTAAAATCATGGATTTTGACCCAGAAAAAAGTGATAATTTAATTAGATTGGGATATTTTGATACCTATAAAGAAATAAAAAATCTTAAGGGTTATGATTATTACATCAAAGAAATTCCTGAAGAAGATTCCTTGAAGTATATTTATATGATATTAAAAAATTCCCTCAAAGAGAATGAAAATTTATTGATGAGATATATAGTTGAAAATCTTATTCCCAAAATGGCTAAAGAATTTAATGTAAAAAATGATTACGATTATAGAGATATCTTATATCTTTTAATTGAGAGAGAGGCCAAGAAAAAGCATATTGATAGGCTAAAAATTTATAGTGTAGATGAACTTGTAGGTGAAATAATTAGTGGATAGAGAGCTTTTTACAATAAAAGAAAAATTTAGACATAAAAAGCCAAGAGCAATAGATGTTAAGAATGCATACTCAGTTTTGATTCCTCTAATAAAAAGAGATAATGAAGTTCATATTCTTTTTGAAAAAAGGGCCTTAAGCTTAAAAAATCAGCCTGGAGAAATTTCATTTCCAGGAGGTGGAATTGAAAGAGGAGAAAATGCCAGAGATGCTGCGATCAGAGAAACTTGTGAGGAATTATTAATTAATAAGAGAGATTTATCAATAATTGGTAAGGGAGATTTTTTGGTAAATCCTTATTCAGCCATTATTTATTCTTATGTGGGCATATTAAATATTGAATTTGATGCTATAAGCCCTTCAAAAGAAGAGGTAGAAAGTATTTTTACTATACCCTTGGATTTTTTTAAAATTAATAAACCCAAGTCCTATAAAACAAAAATTAATCTAATTAGAGAAGATTCTTTTCCCTACGAACTTATTCCTAATGGTAGGAATTATAAGTGGAAAAGAGCTGAGGGAGAAATGGATTTTTATGTTTATAAGGACATAGTTATCTGGGGATTTACAGCAAAAATGTTGAGGAATTTCATAAAAAATGTATATTAATTGTAATAAAACTGTAATACAAGCAATAAAAGCTCCATTTTTAGGGAATGGAGCCTTTATTATTTATTTTTTTATTGTATTTTAGGTCGAAATAATCCCATGGAACCCAGTGTTTATCAAAGGTTACAAAATAGTTACAAAAATCTTGACAAATAAAAAGCCTTTCTTTATACTAATATAAAGAAAAGTTACAAATTAGTAACAATTTTTAGTAACTATTTATAATTTTTCAATTTGGGAGGTAATTAATTGAATAAATACAAAAGAAGAAAAAGCTATTTTAAAATTTTAACTATAGCAATATTTCTCCTTTCTATTATTACAATGGGTTTCTCAACAGTCCTTGGTAAGGATGTTGTTATAAATATAAATGGAGAGGTAAAAGAAGTTTTTACTTATGCTAATGATGTAGAAACTTTATTAAATCAAGAAAAAATTGAACTTAAAGATGACGAAGAGGTTAATCCTTCACTTTCAGAAGAAATTACTGAAGGAATGGAAATTAATATCAGGAAAATAAAAACATATAAAATTAAAATTAATAACAGAACAATTGTAGTTAAAGCTAAGGGCGCAAGTGTTCAAGAAGTTTTAAACAATTTAGGAATTAAAGTTAACAAACTTGATATTGTAAAACCATCTCTTGATACAGCTACAGATACTATAGAAGATGAATTTCAAATAACTATATATAGGGTTAAAGAAGAAGTTACTAAGAATCAAACAGAAATTGATTTTCAAATTATATCAAAAGAGAATAAAGATTTAGAACAGGGAGAAAAAAATATAATTACTCCTGGACAAAAAGGTCTACAAGAAGATACAATAAAAAGTCTTTACATTGATGACAATCTTAGTTCTCAAGAGCTTGTTTCAAGAAAAGTTATTAAAGAACCTGTAACACAAGTAGAAGAAATTGGAGTTAAAAACACTGTTAGCAAAAGTCCTACAGGAGATAATGTAATAGCTGTTTATACAATGAAGGCAACAGCTTATGACCCATCAGCAGGCTCAAGGACTGCTTCAGGAACTAGAGCAAGAGTAGGAGCAGTTGCAGTTGATCCATCAGTAATTGCTTTAGGTTCAAAACTTTATATTGAATCAACTGATTCATGGCCATCTTATGGTTATGCAGTAGCTGAAGATACAGGCGGAGCTATTAAGGGTAATAGAATTGATTTATTCTTTAATTCAAATGCAACGGCTAACAAATTCGGCAGAAGAACTGTTAAAGTTTATGTTTTGGGAAAATAAAATTGATATAAGAATTTTATATTAATTTGATATTATTTTATGATATTTAATCGGCAAAGAGGTTTTATCTTTTATGCCGATTTTTTTTTAGAAAATTTTATCTTATTTATTGCAAGAGGTAATTTATCCCTTATAATATATTATAGAGAACTAAAGGTGATTGAATGAAACTTATAGATAATGAAATTATTAATAGATATATATATTATTTGTGTCGTTATATTCCTTATGATAAAAAGGAATTGGCTAAGGATGAAATTATGGATATTTTACAAAGGCGACTTCCTATAGCCTATACCGATAAAGACATTAAAGATGAGCTAAATAGACTGGGAAATCCTTATGAGATAGGTCTTAAATATAGTAATAAGGGTAATTTTTTATTAAATGGTAAGTCTTATGAGATATTTATTTCCATGATTTACATGCTTTTTTCTGCAGGTGCAGTTTCCCTAATTCTTTTTTTCTTCAACTATTTTGCAAGAATATCGAAGCTCGGTTTTTTTGAAATATTACAAACTATAATTCTTACGGCTTTTATGCTTGCTCTTATACCTTCATGGATATGTGAAAAAGTGAAGAGTACAAAAATTTTAAAAACTTTTATGAAAGCTTGGAGCATTGATGACCTATATGAATCATCTTCTATAAAACATTCTATATATGGCATTATATTTATTCTTATATATTCATCAATGTTTTTTCTTTTACAACTTTATACAAAAACAGGAAATATTGAAAAAAGTACCTATAATATTATTATTTTGCTCTTTTTTATAAATGTTTTAAGGGATACGCTAAGAATTAGCGAGGACTCAACTGTATCTAATATTGTTTATGTGGCTTATATTTTTGACTTACTTACTATATCTATTTTCGCTATTCTTTTAAAATTTGCTATACCAAATATTTTTTCTATCAGGGTTATTATTTTTATGAATGTTGTAGATATTTTATATATGACTGTAAATTTATTTAGAGATAAAAACATTATCAGTCTTAGAAAAAAGAGAAAACGTGAAAATAGAAATAGAAAATATAAAAAAATTGATGAGGATAAATAGTTTTAATCATCAATAAATTTATTATTCATTATTTTATATTATTAAATATTTATTAGTTTAATAAAAATTATTGCAAACAAAAAGTCCCCTAAATATGGGGACTTTTAATATTTCTGATATGAATTAATTTGAAAAAATTATTTTCTATTTTTATCGTAATTTTCCTTGGCTTTTATATCTATAAGAAAAATTGTTATTACACTATATAATAACCAAGTATTTTTAGTATAACTTAAATAAACAGAAGACCACTCTGGGTTAAATTTTTCCTTATATGCCCTTAGACCATCAAAAGAATAAAATTTATAGCCAAATTTATAAACTAAATATGCGAGTTTTTCTTCGATAAAACTGTTGGAGTTTATGCCGACGTTATAAAGGGGAGCCATGCCAAAGTCAAAATATTTTTTGCCTAAATCTTTAAAATATAAAATTAAATTTATAAATAAAAAATCCATGATTCCATTTTGCTCATTTTCCCTGTCATATCTCATTAAATCTATTGTTGCCCAAGTTTCTCCTGAGGTGGGCATTATATTTGAGAAAGCAAGGATTTTTTCTCCATCTTTAACTAATGCCATTGGACAAAGTTTTAAATAATCTTCGTTAAAAAATCCAAGAGAAAATCCTTTCTCGATTCTGCCATCAAGCCAAGAATCCGATATTTTTTTGAGTTCTTCCATAAAATCATCTTGGTAAGGAGGGCTTACAATTTCAAAGCTTAGACCTTTTTTTTCAAATTTTTTTATTACATTTCTTTGAGATTTACGCTTAGGGCCTTCCATTACGAAATCTGAAAGTTTAACTTTTGCCTTTTCACCAAATTTTATAAAAGAGTAGCCAAAGTCATGAAGATATATGGTTTGATTTTCTTTTATTTCATAAAATACTGGATTATAACAAAGTTTATCTGCATCTGTTACAAAATTTTCTATAAGCTTTTTAAAATCTTCTTTCTTTCCAAAAGCATCTCCCATAACTAAAACCCTATCTCTGTAGGTACATATCGACATAGCACAAGTTTTTTCACCGTTTTCATTTTCATAATAATAAATATCCTTATCCCCTACAAGAGCCAGGGCAGATTCAGCATAACAATCATATTTATTTAAAATTTCAAGAACGGTTTGTCTATTTAATTTTTCTCCTAATTTTTCCTTATTTCCCTTTAAATAATCCATTAAAATTCTCGTTGCAAAATATACAATTCCTGTAATTATAATTATATTTACAAAAGATTTTTCAAAAGGAATTAGAATAAAGTATCTGGTTCTTTTAATTTTTATACCATAATTTATTACACTTAAAATTACTGTTAAAGTTCCAATAGCAAAATAAACTATTGAATCTAGTGTTATATTTTCCATAGAGTAAACAAATTGTTTACGAAAATGGATTTCTCTTGTGAAAGTAATAAGAATTAAACTTATTATTATTAAACTTATTTCTATAAAACTAAATCCTGATAAAATGCAGTAAAATAAAGCTATTAATAAATAAATAATTGTTGCCTTAACTGCACTTTTTACTCTTTTTCTGTTGGCTCTGCCAAGAAGAATAAAAGAAAAACCCAAGAGCAAACTTAAAAACTGATAAATTAAATTGGCATTTAGAAGGTTAAAGCCTTTAAATAGTCGGATTTTTGATAAATTATCAGGTACAGAAATAGAAATTACCATTAAAGCCCCAAGTATATAAAGTATTAGGCAAAGAAGATCAAGCCCAATAGACTTAACTATTTTTGATGGAATTTTATCATTTTTTAAATCAAAACTTTCTCCTAAATCTGAAATAAAAAATAAAATTCCTATTATGAAAGGCACAATGTAATAAAAAAGTCTATATAAAATTAACCAAGTAAAAACTTCATTGGTATTTATTCCTATAGAAGAAAGAATGGTAATTATTGCTAGGTCAAAAGATCCCAGACCACCTGGGATAAAAGAAATAAGACCTATTAAGTTTGCCACAACAAAAATAGCAGCCACAGGGAAAAACTTTATTTTTAAATTTAAAACATAAGCTATGCTTATGAAAAATAACATAGCACTTGTCCACTCTACAATAGAAGTTAGTGAAACATCTAGGCTATATTTTTTAGAAATATGAAATTCGTCTGTGTTTTTATATAAAGAAACAATTAAAATTAAAGGTCCATATAAAATCCCACCAATTAACCAATATTTATAATTTATAATAATCGTACTTTTATAAATTATAAGAGAAATTAAAGTGATTAAAGATAAAAAGGAAATGCCAGTTAAATCAAATAAAAAAGATTTCGCCAAGAATTTCAGAAGTTTTTTATCGTCATTTTCCTTTGCAAAATATCTAAATCTTAGGCCCATATTTATTAGGCCTCCAAAACCTATTAAATTGTTAAAAGAATTTATTATAATACTTCTTTTTATTGTATATTTAATAGATTTTTCACAATTGGCAAATCTATTCAAGATTAAATCGTAATTTATCATAGGTATAAAGGCTAAGAAACCTAAAACCATCAAAAAAGTTAGTTTAAAAAATCCTATGCTTGTAAAAATATTTGAAAGTTCATCATAAGAAAATTCGCGTCTTAACTTTGAAAGTTCAAATATAACTAAAAAAACTACACCAATCAAAAATATTGCTTTTACATATTTCAAAATATTTTTTATAATTTTCATTAGTCTGCCTTTCTTCTTAAAAAATCTAAGATTATTTTATTGTATTCTTTTGGATTTGTATGTGCAACTTTATGACCATGCCCTTTGATTATTGATAATTTAGATTTTTTTATTTTTTTTGCAATCTTATAAAAAGTGTCAATATAAATTAAATCTTTTGCTCCAGCAATTATAAGAACAGGAAAGTCGATTTTTTTAAAATCTGAATCTTTAATTTTGATAGTATCAAAAATAAGGCTGTAAACAGAAAAATAATTTCTAAATCTTTTACATAAGTTACTTACAATTTTTAATAAGTAATAGAAAATAAAACTGAAAATTCTAGGTAGTAATTTTATTTGGTCTACATTTTTATTAGGCGAATTTAGAATTAATTTTTTTATCCTTGAAGGATAATTTTTTGCAAAAACAAGAGCAATATTTGCTCCATCCGAAAAGCCTAAAATATTTGCCATATCTATTTTTAGAAAATTAAGAATATCCAACAAATCCCTGGATAAATCTTCAAAAGTTAATTTTTCTTTTATAGGGTCACTTTTGCCGTGTCCTCTAGTATCTATAGCTATAACTTTGAAATATTTAGCAAAATCCCTAATTTGCTTGTCGAAATAATGAGAATTTTCTCCATTTCCGTGAAGGAGAATTAAAGCTTCTCCTTGACCTAAAATTCTTAGATAAATTTTTGAGCCGCCGGAAACTTTTACATATTTTTCCATAAAGTTCACCTTACAATAAAATATTTTATCACAGGAATAAAAATTTTTATCTATATATTACAAAAAAAGGCGAGGAATTATTTTTCCTCGTCTTTCAAACTTATAATCTATATTCTTCCTGCCCCTTTAAAGGCTATATATACAACAGCCATTATTATATAAAATATTGATAGATAAAGGGCATTTTTCTTTTTATCTAGATATGTTAAAAGTAAAATCTCCGCCATGGTAAAGAGTACTAAAATGATCTGCAAGTTTCTTATGGAAGAAGGTACATAACCAATATTTGTTTTTTTTATTCTTCCTATCCATGTAACAACAACTATTAAAAAAGTTAAAAATAAGGTTAGCTTTTCTAATAGATTTTTTAATTTTTCTTTATTCAAGAATTATATTTCCTCAATCCTTCTTTTAGAATATTCATGGCTTTTTTAATATCATTTACATTTAAGACAAAGGCAAGTCTGACCTTGTTTTTACCTTCATTGGAATTATAGAAAAATCCGTCAGCAGGTGCCATCATTAGAGTTTCACCATCTACATCAAAATCAGTTAATAGCCATTTGGCAAAATCTTCAGCATCATCTACAGGAAGGGTTGGCATGATGTAAAATGCTCCCTTTGGTTTATAAACACTTACTCCGTCAATCTTTTTAAGTTCTTCATAAATAGTGTTACGTCTTTTTTCGTATTCCTTATTAACTTCTTCAAAATAAGATTCATCTGAATTAAATAAAGCTGCAGCTCCTATTTGTTCTAATGTTGGCACTGCTAATCTTCCTGTTGCAAGTTTATTAATTGATGTCAATATATCTTTATTTTTTGCGGCAATAGCTCCGATTCTTGCACCACAGGCTCCAAATCTTTTTGATATAGAATCAAGTAAAATAAGTCTATCATCAATTCCTTGTAATTCAGCGAAAGATAAGTATTTTAATCCATCATAAATAAATTCTCTATAAACTTCATCGGTTATGATATACATATCATGTTTTATAGCTAATTCTTTAAGTCTTTCAAGTTCCTCTCTTGAATAAACTGCTCCTGTAGGATTAGTTGGGTTTGAAATTAAAAAAGCAACAGACTTATCAGAAATAACCTTTTCTATTTCTTCAGTAGATGGAAGAGCAAAACCATTATCTGGACTTGTATTAAAAGCATTAATCTTTAAATTAAGTTGGTCCATATATGTTTTATAGTTTGAATAGAATGGATTAGTTGTAATAATTTCATCACCTTCATCGGCTATTGTCATTAAAACAAGAAGCAAAGCTTCACTAGCACCAGAAGTTATAAATATATTTTCTGGTTCAAAGTTTAAATTTCTTTTTTTATAATAATTTGACCAACTTTCTCTTAATTCATCAATTCCTGGAGCAGAAGGATATTTTAGTACTTTTCCTTGGAAATCTCCTATAGCATCAAAAAATGCTTGTGGTACTTCAACATCGGGTGCTCCTATGTTTAAATGATATACTTTCTTGCCATTTTTTTTAGCTTCTTGAGCATAAGGAGTTAATTTTCTTATAGCAGAGAATTGAATTTTTTGGACTCTATTTGATATTTTCATTGTTTTTTCCTCCTCTATTGCCATCTTAAATCTTCACCAAAAAATTTAAGGGGCATAAATTTTTGAAATACCCTCGAGAAAACTCTATCAGTATAAGTTTCTGAGAGTTCTTTTGGCGACAAATTAGTTGAAATCACAGTTTTTTTACCTCTAATAAGTCTAGTATTTATGATATTAAATATTTCAGAATTTGTAAAGCTACTTACAAGTTCTATACCTAAATCATCAACAATTAATAGCTGAGCCTCAAAGAGATAATCATATCTATCATCATCAATTTTTTTAAATCTCTTATTTTCTAATAATTCAACAATTTCATAGGCTGTTAAATATATAACTGAAATATTTCTATCTAAAAGTTCCTTTGCTATACAATTTATAGTGAAAGTTTTACCTTGTCCTGTAGGTCCGTAAAATAATAAATTAAAATCATTATCTTCTTTAAAAGTTTCTATAAATCTTTTAGATATTTCTCTTATTTTTAAAATATTTTCCTTGGGACTTATGCCCTCTTTTTCATCAATTTTGTCAGAAAAAATATTTGTATCAAAGTGAAGAAAATTTTCTTTTTTTAAAGTATGGTCAAGATTTGATGTCTTATAAAGCTTATCTATAATTAATTTATTTAGGCAGTAGCATTTACTTCCATCTTCTAACAAACCACTATCTTTACAATATTCACAGTCATAAGGCATAGATAGGTAATTTTTATTATAGCCGTTTTCAGTTAAAAGCCTTTCCTTTTCTTTTTTCAAGTCGCTAATTTCTCTTGTTACATCCATAACAAGAGAAGATGATGGTTTAAGAAAAAGGCTCTTGCAAGATTTAAGACCTAGTTGATTTATATATTTATCAATTTCAGCAATCTGTGGGATATTTCTATATATTTCTTTTTTTCTGTTTTTTAAAATTTCTTCATTTTTGCGTCTAATATTTTCATAATGCAGAGATATTTTTCTATTAACTTCCATTAAATACCCAACCTTTTATATGATTCTTCTCTTTTCTTTCTTGCAACTTCTTCAAGCTCATCTTCACTGTAGGCATCAGTAATTTGTTTAAAATTATGAAACTTAGTTTTTACTTTATTTTTTTGTATCTTATCTTTAACAGGAATCTCTTCAGGACTTTTTATGTCTTTTTCCTTCCAAGATTTTAGAATTTTATTAACATAATTAATATTTGGCTTAGAAATATTTGCAGTTCTTTTGCAAGCCTCCGTAACCATATCCATATCAAAACCCATATCATCAAACCAAGAATTTACTATGTTAAATTCCACAAGATTGAATTTTTTTCTTTCAATTCCAATAAATTTTCTAACTTTATTGAATCTATAATATTTTTGATCTCTGTTGATATAAGAGTTTTCAACATCTTCTACAGTTCTTATACCATCTTTAGACCAGTTTCTTACAATTTTTTCTATATATTTCAAATCATAAACATCTTGAACTTCTGTGGCATAATAAAAAGCTTCTTCAATAACTTCAGCCGGTTCGTTATATACATCAATCCATGAAGCTATATCCATTTTTTTGACAGAAGGTATGTTTTCTCTCATCAAAAATTCAGCTTTTGCCAACAAATTTGCGATTTTTGGATCTTGAACTATATCTGAATATTTTGAAGTTTTTTCTTGGCTTTTCAAATTATATACATCTCTTATATAAAGTTCCTTTAAGTTTACAAACTCAATATCGCCTTCTTCTGAGATTTTAACAATTCCTTGTTTTTGCCAATAATTCCATGCCCTAACTATATCACTTTCAAGCATGCCCAACATATCTGCCAAAAATTTATTGTTAGTTTTTTCCTTGTCGCCCTTTAGACACAGCTTATAAGCCAAAAGATATACTTTAACAAAGTCCCCATTGGCTAAAGGCATAAAATCATTAAAAAATATATTAGATATGGGTGTTTCTCCTAAATCATATTTATTTTTTTCTAATTTAAATTCCATTTATAAAATCCTCTCTTCTTATATCCATCTGATATGCGTAGAAAAAAGTTTTGCCAAAAACTTTCTTAAAACATTCTTTATTATTATAAAAATCTTTAATATTTATATCAAAATCCCCATTGGGAAAAGACATTAAAATCGTCCATCTCTTTTTAAAACCAATTTTTTCATACAGATGAAGGGCTCTTTTATTATATGATGCAACTTTTAGGCTAATTTTTTTAAATTTAAGTTCGTCGAAAAAATATTTAAGCATGGTTTTAATTGCATCCCCTCCATAACCTTTGTTTATATAAGTAGGATTTAAAGCTATACCTAAACACGCACTTTTTAAAAAATAAGAAATATTTTTAAAAGATATATATCCTATAGGGTAAGAATCTTTTAAAATCACATAATATTTTGAAAAAGGGCTATGGGTTTTCCAAATAAACCAATCTTTTATGCTCTTTTCTTCCACCTCATTGAAATTATAATCAAGAAGTAAATAAGAGCTGTGTTTTGACCAATTTTTAAAGGTATAAACATCCTTTAATATTAATTCTCTTAAACTCACATACTTACCCACAAGCATATTATCACCTGATATTATTATATAACATTTTTGCTTTTATTTCTTTGAACTTTGATATAAAATAAAAAGAAAAAAATCATATTTTTATTTACTTTATTTTGTAAAGTAAATAAAAAAATTTACTATTATAAAGAGTTATAGTAAAATATAAGAAAATAGTTTATAATTTAGTAATAGATTAAAAAGGAGCAAATTATGTTGGATGATATTGATTTAAAAATCCTGGAACTACTTTCCGAAAATGGCCGAATGAGTCATGAAGAGATTTCAAAACATTTAAATCTTACAAGGCCTGCTATTCACAGAAGAATTTACAAAATGGAAGAAGCAAAGCTTATTAAAGGTTATAAGGTAATAATTGACTGGGAGGAAATAGGATATAACGTTGATACATTTGTGCTTGTTAGGGTAAATACAAGCAGTTTTCCTCAACTTATTAAAGATATTAAAAATATAAAAGATCACTCATTTAAAATCTTTGAATGTTACAGAGTAACTGGAGAACATTGTATCATGTTAAGAGTTAAAACTATTACTACTAGCGACCTTAGACGTTTTTATGATAAAGTTTTGGAACTTGATGGAGTTCTAGACACAAAAACGCTTTTGATTTTAAAAAGTGAAGAATTTGATAACAAGGTTTTTTATGAAGATAATAAAGATGCCTAGTTATCTTTTAGAGCCTTAAGGCTCTTTTTTTATGGAATTTTCTTAAATAATTTTCTCAATCTTATATGTTATAATAGGAGTAGGTGATTTAATGGATATAAAAATACTTGTAGTTGATGATGAGCAAGCAATAGCCGATATTATAAAATTTAATTTTGAACGTGAAGGTTACGGCGTTGATATTGCTAAAGACGGCTTAGAAGCTTTGAATTTTGTAAAGGATAATACTTATTCTTTGATTTTACTTGACATTATGATGCCTAAATTAAATGGTTTTGATACTTTAAAAGAAATAAGAAAGTCACATAAAACGCCTGTTATTATGCTTACAGCTCGTGAAGATGAAGTAGATAAAGTTTTAGGTCTTGAACTTGGTGCAGATGATTATGTTGTTAAACCTTTTTCTATAAGAGAACTTATAGCTAGGGTAAAGGCTGTATTAAGAAGATTTGGTCCACCGACTGAAGAAGAAGGCTCTGAAGATGAAATAATAACAGTGGGTGAACTTGAAATAGATATAAATAAATATGAAGTTAAGAAAAACGGTAAAATTATTGACTTAACTTTGAGAGAATTTGAACTTTTAAAATTTTTATCCTCTAATCCAGGTGTAGTTTTTTCTCGTGAAGAACTTTTAGAAAAAGTTTGGGAGTATGAATATTATGGAGATATAAGAACTGTTGATGTAACAATTAGACGTTTGCGTGAAAAAGTTGAAGATACCTCTAAAGATTATAAGTATATTCTTACAAAAAGAGGAGTAGGATATTATTTTGACGGAGAGGTTAAATAATGCTCAAAAATACTTTTCAAAGTATTAAATTCAGATTTGTATTAATATATTTTGTTCTTGTACTTATCTGTATGTCTATTGTAGGTTCTTTTATCATACAAAGGCTTGAAGTTATACAAAGAGAAAAAGTCGAAGAGAATATGAAAAAAACTATATCATCAATTTCTACGGCTGTTTCTGCCACCATTAAGGGTGGTGAAGATAATTATATTTTTCTTGATAAGAATTTAAAAAATTGGGGCTTAACTTCTAGTCAAAATGTTTATATCTTATCTAGTGGTGACAATCCTAAAGTAATTTCTACATCACTAAATTCTGATGAGAATTTAAGGGGAAAAAGTGCATATTCTTTAGCATTTTTGGAATCTTCTCTTCTAACAGATGCCTCTAAAGGTAGAGAGGAAGAAAGAATCGTTTTAAATAAATCGCAAAATCTTTACAGTAAACATATTGCAAGCCCAATTTTATCTAATGAGGGAAATGTTATAGCTATAGTTTATATGACAGAAAATTTAAATTCTATTTATGAATTAATTGGCGAAGCAAAAATTATTATTTCTTATGCTACTGTTATTTCCCTATTGATCACTTCAATTCTTGGTTATTTTATTGCAAATTCTATAACAACACCAATAAGAGATGTTACAAGAAAAGCTCGTGAAATGGCTAAGGGAAATTTTGATCAAAGAGTTGATGTAAAAAGTAATGATGAAATTGGTCAACTTGGTAATATGTTTAATTATTTGACCGATGAATTAAAAAATACTATTGCAAAAAATGATTTGGAAAGGTCAAAACTTAACACCATATTTAATTATATGGCTGAAGGAGTTATAGCTGTTGACAGGACAAATAAACTTATTCATGCTAATAGTATAGCTAAAAACCTTTTATCTCTTGATGATAGCAGGATTAATACTCAAATTAATCTTAAGAAAATTGGTTTAAAAGATATCAATTACGATATTGAAAAAAGTTTACAGGGAGAAGTGCTTGCAGAAATAAAAAATCATTTTTATAAGTTAAAATATGCTCCCTATAAGTCAGATTTAAAGGAAAATGAAGGGCTAATCATAGTTTTATCAGATATAAATAAGGAGCACAGATTAGACATTTTGAGAAAAGAATTTGTAGCTAATGTTAGCCATGAATTAAAGACACCAATTACAACTATAGGCTCATACACAGAAACTTTATTAAATGGAGTTGCTGGTGAAGATATAGATCATTTTTTAAAGGTAATAGAAAGAGAAAACGCAAGGATGGCAAGATTAGTTTCAGATCTTCTTGTTCTTTCTAATATTGATTACAAAAAAGAACACTTAAATAAAGAAACTTTTGATTGTTATGAATTTATTGAAGAAGCTGTGGAAAGTCAAAGTTTATTAATTTCACAAAAATCTCATAATATTTCTATAGACGTTCCAATAAAAATAAGAACCATATATTCAGATAGGCATGGTGCCAGTCAAATTTTAATTAATATAATTTCTAACGCTTTAAAATACACAAAAGAAGGCGGTAAGATTTTAATTGCTGCCGAAAATTATAAAAATGGTAAAAATAATTTTGTAAAAATTTCAGTAAAAGATAATGGTATAGGAATACCCAAAGAAGATTTGCCGATGATTTTTGAAAGATTTTATAGGGTCGAAAAGGGAAGATCTCGTGAAATGGGAGGTACTGGATTAGGTCTATCTATTGCAAATGAGATGATTAAATCCCTAGGAGGAAGCATAAAAATATCCTCAACTTTAAATGTGGGAACTGATGTGGAATTGTTCTTCCCAGCTGGTGATTATTATGAATTTAAATAAGAGAGATTTTTTTATAAACTTGGTTCTTTTGCTATTAATAATTTTATTACTTATTCAAGCGGGATTTTTATGGATTAGTTTTTCTATGCCCAATAAGGTGGAAGATTTAGTCTTTAAATCTGAGGATGCATCTATGGATGTATTTATGCCTTCAATGCTTGTTGTAAATTTAGGATATAGAGAACATTATGTTTTAAGAAATTTCAAGGATTATTGGAAATTATATTCATCTGACATCTCGGAAATTCTTGAAAATGCAAGTTCTGAAAATCTTATAATGATAGATGAAAAAACCTATCTAAACTTACAGAACAAAAAATCTTTAGTTTTTAAATTTTCATCCCCCATTTCTGCATCAATATTAATTAATCTTATTGGGGAAAATAAAAAGGATAGTATTATTAATTTATCAATTAATTCTATATATATATCAGATGATAATGATGTTTATCTTTGCGCATCCAATAATTTTTATAAATTATTGGGCTTAAAAACAAATTTAAAAATGAATAGACTCATTGATAATGCAAAAAATTTAGGAACAAGATATATAAACTTTTTTGAAAGGTATGGAATCTATAAGGATACCTTAATTCCTGATTCTGATTTCATAAAAACTCAAAAAATTTATTATAATATAGCAACAGATGCCTTGACAGATGATATAAGAAATAATTTAGCGGTAAGATATTTACAAACAGATCTTGATTATATAAAGGAAATTAAACAGAGCGAAAAAACTTCATACATTTATGAAAATAAATATATATCCTTTAATAAGAATGGAATTGTGGAATACTCCAATGAGGAAGAATTTAATGTTACTGATAGGAACTTATATACATCAATAATAACAGCCCTTGAATTTTTATCAAGAAATTCCGGCATGACATCTAATGTTTATTTAGACAGCACAAATCCAATAGAATATAAGGGCTCTTTAGGTTATAAGTTTTTCTTTAACTTGAGAGAATCGGGCAAGAATCTAGTTTTAAATTCCAAGGATAATTCTTTCATTGAGATGGATGTATTTTCAAATCATGTTAAATTTTATAGAGAATACTATTTTAAAAGAGCTGATGACCCATCTTATAATGAATTGAGGGTAAAAGTTTTAGATATAAAAACTATAATTGATCGGAATCTGAAAATTTTTCCTCAAGAAAAAACTGAAGATATCTTAAATTTATTAAATAATCTTTCTATAGTATATATAAATGAAAGCACAACAGATTCATCTAAGCTAAAACTTGCCTACGAACTTTTAATTAATGGCAAGAAATATTATTTTGATATTAGTCTTGGTAAATTAATATTAATAAGGTGATATTATGGATTGGAAAAAATCAAAAACAATTTTAATAATAGCTCTTATAATAACAAACCTGATACTATCAATAATTCTTTTGGTATCTTATTCTAATACCAGAGATTTATCGTTGTCAAAATATTCTATAGCAAACACTAAGGATATACTTGCAAATTTTGAAATAGAAATTGATTGTAAAATTCCAAAAAAACACCCCAGACTCTCTTCACTTTTAGTTGAATTTGAGTCTTACGATGAACAATCTTTAAACAGAAGATTTTTTGACAGTTTAGGAATAATTACCCATCCTTCTACTGACAGAATTGAGATTAATTACAACAACGAGCATATAAATTTATTTAATTACAGGAGAATTTTTTATGAAAATTCCGCAAAAGTAAAAATTTATGATGTTGATTCCTTAAAAAAGGCCCAAAAAATATGTGAAAATTTTATGCTTAATAATAACTACAATATTGATGACATGGAACTTTCATATTCTTATTTTGATGAGGGTAAGTACTATCTCAATTATTCCAAAATATTTGAGAAAAACTCTTTGGAATCCTCTTACACAAATTTTGTAATAGATAATAGAGGCGTTGTAAGTATGGATAGATTGTGGCTAAATGTTTTAAAAAAATCAAAAGCAAAGTTTAGACTATCATCAGCACCAAGGGCTTTACTTGCTCTTATTGATAAGGAAGAATCTTATGGGAAAATTGTAAAAAGAATAGTCCCATGTTATTATTTTAATCCAGAAGACCAAGGATATATTGAAGATATAACAAAAGCCTTGCAAGGTAGAGCCATTCCTGCATGGAAAATAGAATTTTCAGATGGAGATAATATAGTAATTGATACTTTCTAGCTTAACAATAATTTCCTAATATGATAGAATTTATCAGTGGAGGTAGTTATGAGATATATATCAATTGCCAGCGGCTCAAGCGGAAATTGTCAATTTGTTGAGTATAAAAATACAAGAATTTTAATAGATGCCGGACTTTCAGGCAAGAAAATTGAAAATAATCTTAAATCTCGTGGCATAGATCCATCTACTATTGATGCCATTCTTGTAACTCATGAACACAGGGACCATGTAACTTCAGTGGGAGTTTTGTCTAGAAGATACAATATAAAAGTTTTTTCTAACATAGAAACTGCCCAAGCGATGACACCTGTGGTAAAAAAAATAAATTCTGAAAATATTTATATTTTTGAAAACAACAGGGCTTTTAATTTTAAAGATTTAAAAATAAAAGCTTTTGATACCTTTCATGATTGTCAAAAAGGTTGCGGATTTGTAATCATGGGTAACAAAAAGATATCTATTTTAACAGATACAGGTTGGGTAAATTCAAATGCTTTTGAAAGTATGAAAGGCTCATCTCTATATTATTTGGAATCAAATCACGATGTAGATATGTTGATAAACGGAAGATACACATGGGCTAGCAAGAAAAGAATAATGTCTACAAAGGGGCATCTTTCCAATGAAAATTGTGCAGAAGTTTTAGAAAAACTTTTATCTAAAAATCAAGAAATTGTTGTTCTAGGTCATCTTTCTAATGAAAATAATAATCCGGAAATTGCAGCTAAAACAAATGAACAATATTTAAATTCCAAATATATTATTAGAGATGTGGACTACACCTTAGATGTAGCACCAAGATACGAGGCAGGAAAAGTCTATGACTTATAGGAGGTTTTATGAACATATTAGTCACAAATGATGATGGAATCATGGCAGAGGGAATAAGGACTCTAGCCAAGATCTTAATAGATAAGGGTCATCAAGTTACAATTGCAGCTCCCAACGTGGAAAATTCAGGCAAAAGCCATGCCATAACTTTTAAAACTCCTCTAGTTGTACAAAATATAGAACTCGATTCTCTTAAGGGGGTAAAAGCTTTTTCGGTTTTTGGAACGCCAGCAGATTGTGTTAGAGCAGCAGTTCATCTGTGCGACAAAAGATTTGATTATTGTTTTTCTGGCATAAATTCTGGTTATAATGCAGCAACCAATGTTCTTTATTCAGGAACAGTTTCTTCTGCCATAGAAGCTAATTTATTTAATATAAAATCAGTTGCTGTATCAGCATCCTATGTAAAAGGTCAAGTAAATTATCAGTCGGCAGCAAAAATTGCCATGGAACTTTTTGATAAGATTAAAGATGAAAATATCTTACAGGTTTATAATCTAAACGTGCCTTTTTTAAATTATGATGAAATAAAAGGAATAAAAGTTGCAAAAGTAGGAAGAGATGTCATGAGTATTTATGATATAAGTTCAGAAGGAAATAAGTATAATTTAAAGCTCAAAGGATTTTCAGAAGAACTTGAAAGAGATAAAGAATCGGATATATATTATTTGAATCAGGGCTATGCAACAGTTAGTCCCTTATATTATGATACAACCAACAAAACATCCATAGACCATTTAAAAGAAATTTTAGATTAATTCTAAATTTCTTTTTTATTTACAAAAAAACAAATGATAACTATTTTCAAAAACTATTGAATATTATTAAATATGGCTTTATAATATCTTAGTAAAAATATTTGAAATTTTAGGAGGTAACTATGAAAAAAATATTATCATTTCTTTTAATTTTTACTGTACTTATTCCTTGCACAATTTTTGCTGGAACAGAAAAACAAGTTGCACAATAAACACCACAAAAGATTCAATTAGATGGTGAAGAAGTTCAAATACCAGCATATATTATCCAAGGAAAAAATTATGTAAAATTGCGTGATTTTGCTGCTATTTTATCTAAAACTAATAAAAAGTTTGATATTTCTTTTGATAAGCAAAAAAAAGCCGTAGTTATTGAAAGCGTAAGAGCTTACAACAAAACAGACAAAGATTTAAAAGAAAATAAAGAAGCAAGCGCTAAGGCAATTTTTTTTGAACAAATAGTTTTATTAGACAACAAAGAAGTTAAAGTTCAAACTGCAAATATTATGGATAATAATTATCTGCCTATAAGAGATTTAGCTGAACTTGTAGGAATAAAAATTGATTTTAATAATGAAAAGAAAATAGTTGAATTAAAAACAGAAGAAAAGAAATGCTGTTGTTGTGGAGAAAAAACTTGCACTTGCAGTGGAGATAAAGAAAAGGGATGTACTTGCCAATGTAAATTACACGATAAGGGTGAAAAAGAATGTCCTCACTGCAAAAAATGTCAAAAATCAATGGAAAATAAAGAAGCAAAAGAAAATAATTCTAAGAGCGAAAATAACAACAAAGAATGCGGATGTAGTTCTTCTATGAAATAAAAAAAAATCACTCCTAAAATAATTTAGGGGTGAATTTTTTATAATTTAATAACTTTGTAGCCCATATCTTCCAAGATACCTCTTGCAGAAGTTTGGGGGACTAAATGGGCAGCACCTACAACAACGAATATAGTCTTGTTGTTTTCTTCCTTCAAAAGCTTATCAATTTTTTTTGCCATGTCAATATCTCTTTTATCTAAAAGTGCTTTGTCAAAGGAAATTTGAGCTTGTGAATAACCGTCATCTTCAGTTAGAGCCTTAAGGTTTTTTGTATTTCCATCTATCCAATCCTTTTGTGTAAGATATAGACTTTGATTAATATTTTTGTATCCGTTAATTTCGATTTCAGAAATTAAATCTTCAATCATTGATGCGTACATATCAGTGTCAAAATTTTTTAAGAGCTTTGCCTGAAATCTTGCACTTTCCAATTCTTTAATGGGAATATTATTTATAAGGGCAAGGTTAGAAAAATAATTTTCTATACCGTAGCTTGACCCATAAATATTTTTATCATCTAAAGAAAGCATATTATATATAGCCCAAGGTCTTATTTTATTTATTCTTTCTTTAGGTATGCCTCTTTGTAAAAGAAGAGGTAGAAGCCTATTGTATGTTTGACCCAGCTCATTTTCCAAATTACCCTTAGAGTCATAGTACATATTTGTATTATAAATTTTTGAAAGTTCAGGATCTGTTGGATCAATTTCAAAATAGATTTCTTTACTTTCATTTAAAGCCTTTATGATTTCAGACCTAATGGGATACATTTCCTTTATGCCTAAGTGAATTGAGCCTAAAAGATATATTTTATTATTTCCTTTCTCAACTTTATAAAAATATCCTTGAGATTCTTTATTTTCTTCACCTATGATTTCTTTACAAGCCCTTGTATATAGGCAGATACTTTCTTGAAGTGAGATTTTTTTATTTAAATAATCTTTATCTTGTAAACCATAGAAAAATTTTTGACTGAAGCTTTCGTCTTTATTGACAAGGAATAAAATTGAAGAGATAACTTCATTCCTATTTAGATTTTTGAAGTTAAATTCTTTATCGTTTGTATTTATATTAAGAGAATTTAACTTGTCTTTTGTATTTTTATATAAGTATTTAGCATCATCAAGGGTCAAATTTTTTGTGAAATCCATATTTTCTTTATTTCTTTCAAAAGGAAATATGCCGTAAAATTGGCTGTCATTAATATCATAAAGAGCCCAGTAGCTTAATTTTATATTATTTTTTATTTTAGCTTTTTTAGTGTAATGATTTTCTGATTTTATAGGTAGATTATCATTAAGATAAGAATTATTAACCCCTGCATTTACAAATATAAAGGAAAATAGAACACTAAAAATTATAAAATATCTCAAAATTTTTTTCATAATTTAATATCCTTTAGTTTTTTAATAAAAATTTCATTGGACTTGGTATCTAAGATACAAAATCTGAAATATGTATCATCAAGTCCCTTAAAATTTGAGCAATCTCTTACAAATATAAGGTCTTTTTTTAATTTCTCAACAATAACTTTATTAGTTCCTTTCAAAACTTTTACCAAAATAAAGTTGCCCTTAGATTCTATAGGCATCAAATTATTGATTTTTTTGATTTCATCAGTTAATTTTAGCCTTTGGTCTGTAATATATTTAAAGACCCTTTCAATATATTCCTTATCCTTAAACATTTCTTGACCCATTATATCTGCACAAATATTTATTTGCCAAAGCACTTGGTTTTTCTTGAATTTTTCAATTATTTCAACATTAGAATTTAATGAATAACCAAGCCTAAGTCCTGGAATACCAAAAAATTTTGAAGTTCCTCTTGTTACTATTAACCTATCAAAAGAAGAAATTAAGTTTGTACAGGAATAAATATCCATGTCAGTAAATTCAATATAAGTTTCATCAACAATTATATAAGCCTTAGTGTTATTTAATATCTTTTTAATCTCAGTATTAGTGAGAATAGAACCAGTAGGGTTATTGGGATTAGAAAATACAAAAAGTTCAATGTTATTTTTATTTATAAAATCAATTATATAATCACATGATATTTTAAAATTATTATCGAAATTAAGTTGATAATAATAAATTTGACTTCCGATATTTCTGAGATTATTTTCATACTCACTATATGAAGGTGATAAGATAAGAGATTTTTTTGGATCTATTATATTTATAAAGTTAATTAAAAGTTCCGTAGCTCCTAAGCCTAATATTATATGGTCCTTATGACAATGGACATAAGATGATATAGAATTTTTCAAATTATTGTAGGACGGGTCAGGATAAGTCCTTATTAAATCCAGATTTTCCTTTAAAAATTTTAAAGCCCTTGGACTGGGGCTTAAAGGATTTATGTTGGAAGAAAAATCCATAATTTCATTTATATCAACATGATTTTTTTGGGCAATTTCAAATAAATTAGCCCCGTGAAAATTTTGCAAAATATCACCCCCTCATATATTTTAACAATAAGAAAAGAAAATTAATAGATATAGAAATAATTAAATTAATTGAGAAAAAAAGTGGTATAATAATAGTGATATATAATATCATTAAGAAGTATATTTATAAAAAGATTATTTTTTTAAGGAGTGTATTATGAAAATAAATGAAGATATGAAAAAAATAATAGCAAAAGAATTAGCTTATGTTGCTACAGTTGATGGAGATTCAAATCCTAACATTGGACCAAAACGTACAATGAGATATTTAGATGAAAATCATTTAATCTTTTGTGAAAATACAGGCGGAAAGCATTTTAATAACATAAAAGAAAATGGGAAAATTGCAGTAGCCTTTGCTGATAGAGAAAATAATCACGGCTATCGTTTTGTGGGAAAAGCTACAAGCTATACAGATGAGGAACATATGAATCTTGCTAAAGAAAAAGTGGGAGTAGCTCCTAAAAAAGCTTGTGTTATTATAGAAATTGAAAAAATTTATACTCTTGATTCAGGTCCAATAGCTGGAAAACTTTACAAAGAAGATTAATCTGTAGAGTTTTAATAATAAAGAAAATTATATATTAAATATGATTTAAAAAACTGACCTTAAGTCTTTAATTTAATGAACTGACCCCCAAAAGTTAGACCTAAAAACTAACTTAAGGAGGTCAGTTTTTTAATGGCAAAATATAACACAGAATTCAAAATGAAAGTAGTAA
>QWCK01001591.1_pt1 | contig 32970 bp, 25 predicted proteins | sample 1972571 | NCBI WGS metagenome assembly QWCK01 (sample SAMN09866710, study PRJNA288562) | Human gut metagenome isolate term2_stool, whole genome shotgun sequencing... | isolation source: gut | host: Homo sapiens | place: USA: California | reverse complement strand
CAATATCTATGAAGAGAAATTCAAGGACACTGGTATTGATATATCCGCCATATCATCCCTGATAATCGGTGGCATTTATTACCTTAACCTTCACAGAGAACGTTCCAAATTCTCAGACATTGACTTGAACACGGCTGAAGGGCAGCAACGCATCGAAAAAGCCTTGGATACATTTGGTAAAATGATTTTCCATTTTCACGAACAGGTCAATTATAAGAGAGTGATTGCCAAACGTCTTAAGGAAAAAGGAATAAGTGATGAGATTATAAAAGAGTGCCTGATTTAATGAATACTTTTCATAATATCGAAGATGTGTCAAAACTAAGATATTACTGTCACAGTCTTACAATCTAAAACTAAACCTCTCTTAAAGACAATGAAAAGAGGAAGGAGCCATATCAGCACTTGAATGCAGCGTTTGATATGGCTCTTTTATATTTAACAGTTACAATTAGTATTACCGGGCAGCCCCTATTTTAGTTTTGACGCATTCTCTTTTTGTATCTTTACCTTTTGTACCATCACCGACAGAACTCTTTTCTCATTTTACACATCAAAATGATTAATTATGAGCCTTTTTGATAGCATAATAACAGCACTAAAACTTGAACAAATTACGAAAGAAACTCGCTCGTTTCCAAGTCGTAACCCATTTATCCTTTATTCGTTCTTAGTTTGTTGATTATCTGAAAGATACAAAATTCTTGAATCTTTTCCTCGCATAATCGGTAGTCAAGAATTAAGGGAAACGGTGGGAAACGCAAGGAATGTAACTATTTGGATTACATTAGAATGAACAGAGTATTGAAGGGACGGACATCCGGTCTGAAAGACCTATCTACAGTGTGGAAAATCGGCAGAAAATACGCACTGATAATCAGCCACTTACAAGTCGCATTTTAAAAGCTTAGCTTTTACCACCCAAAAGCTAAGCTTTTATCATTCAAAAGCTAAGCTTTTGGAATGCAATACCTAAGCTTTTGCAAAGTGATAGTTTACGTATAAAGATTTCGTATCGTTTCTCTATGAGTCCAAGTCGAACAAAGGATAATAAAAAAATATGGTTGTTTCATTGCTCGCCACGGTTGCTCCATTTCTCTCTGTATGAACCAAACCCCGTATTTGTCCACACGCGGGATTGGGATAGCAAATCGTTGTACAACGGTGAGCTGTGGCTTTGGTGGCTAATGACCGATTACCACAGCTTTGGCACACGAACAAGTGGATGCAGACCGTTACGCAACAACAAAATGTTAAAAACAACAAAAAAATAAGGGGGGGGGTAGTTTCAAGAATTTTATTTATATATTTGCAAACATAAGAACCAAAAACCATATTCCATGACACCAAATCGAACTAAATTTGTAGCATTGAAGGCTTTTGCCATCACGCTTTCCTATTTGTTGTTGATGTTTTTTGTCGCGAAGTTGATAGAAACATGCCTTATAGTACAAGTAGCTAACAGCATTTTCCTTTTGCTCCTTACATGGTATCTGCTGAAACGCTATCAATCGGATATGGTAGCTTGCAGCACCATACTAATCGGCGTATTACTGGCACGATATATCGGAGACATCAACTGGTTGCTGTTTGGCTTCAAAGAAAGCTGGAACATTCTATGGATCGATTTAATTGACCTTATTGCCATTTTGGGTGGCTTGCTCTGCTACCTGAAAAACAAATGGTATGTATGGTGCTTGTCCGTGGCAGTAGCTGTAGGATGCCGGATGGCTTTCTGCATGACGATGTATTAATGGGTACAACTCGGTACGGGAGACTCCATCAAGACCGTCCCTGAGAGATCAAAGCCCAATGAGCACTCCGGGGATTTAACATTGAAGATTGCTTAACAAAAAAGCCATATCCACCTCAAGATGATGAGAAGATATGGCTTTTTTCCGTTATGGTGAGGGGCGATTTCAAAAATCAAGAAACTCCCATCCCTTTATACAGAGTATTGGTTTGCTTTGTTCCAACTGCGAAATCGACTTTGCTCCAACCGAAGAAATCGGTCGGAAGCATGAGCCTCATAAATCATGGAGAGAATAGAACCTCCCCCGGGATTTACGATAATCCCTCGATAACTCCATTTACCACCTCTATTCGCTGTGCTTGAGGCTGTTTGGGCAAGCCCGGCATACGCATGATGGTACCGGCAATGGCCACGATCATTTCCGCTCCGGCATTGATGACAAACTCGCGAATGGTGATATCGAAATCTTTTGGCGTGCCGTATGCCTTTGGATCTTCAGAGAAAGAGTACTGGGTCTTGGCAATGCAGACAGGGAATTTATCGAATCCGAGCTTTTCTATCAATGCCAATTGCTTTTTCGCCCTCGATAAAAGAATCACCTCTTTCGCGCCATAGATATTCTTCGCAATCTTGTTCACTTTCTCTTCTATGCTATCTGTGCCATAGTAAGTGAGTTTCAAAGGCTTGGAAGGGTTCTTCTCTATGGTATCCACCACCAATCGCGCCAAAGCTTCAGCACCCTTTCCGCCATCAGCGAAAGCGGTATTGAGCGCAAAGCCCACGCCGAGTTCTTTACAATGACGCTCTACCAGCTCGAGTTCCTCATCGGTATCGCAGGCAAAACGGTTCAAACAAACCACGACAGTCTGTCCGAAAGCTTCCAAGTTGGCGATGTGTCGATCCATATTGGCAAGACCGGCACGCACCCCATCAAGATTTGGTTTGCTGATTTCTTTTTCATCCACTCCTCCGTGCATCTTCAAAGCCTGAGCGGTGGCAACCAAAACGGTTAAGACCGGGGAGATATTCGCTTTCCTGCACTTGATGTTCAAGAACTTTTCCGCTCCCAAATCGGCACCGAAGCCTGCCTCTGTGATGCAATAGTCGCCATAGGTCATTGCCATCTTGGTGGCAATAATACTGTTACATCCGTGCGCAATGTTGGCAAACGGGCCACCATGGATAAACGCCGGTGTGTTTTCTATGGTCTGAACGAGGTTCGGATTGAATGCTTCCTTAAGCAAAGCTACGATGGATCCGGTAATCTTCATGTCGCGAACCCGGAAAGGCTCACCATCGAGAGTGATGCCGAGAATGATGTTGTCGATGCGGCGATAGAGGTCGGCCTCATCTTGTGCCAAGCAAAGGATAGCCATAATCTCGGAAGCGGAGGTGATGTCAAAACCGTTCTCCATCACCACGCCATCCGTACGCCCACCCAAACCTGTAACAACGGTGCGCAGGTTGCGATCGTTCACGTCGAGCACTCTTCGCCACCACACCTCACGCATGCCGAAGCCTTCGTTTTGATGCTGATAAATATAGTTGTCGAGAAGAGCCGATATCATGTTATTGGCGGAAGTGATGGCGTGGAAGTCGCCCGTAAAGTGAAGATTTATCTTCTCCATAGGCAACACTTGGGCATAGCCGCCACCTGCAGCTCCACCTTTCATACCAAAGCAAGGACCGAGCGATGGTTCACGAAGGGCGGTAATGGCCTTCTTGCCAATGCGGTTCATACCTAAAGAAAGTCCCACGCTGACAGTGGTTTTACCAATACCGGTCTTAGTGGGGGTGATGGCGGTAACGAGAATCAAATTCGATTTCTTCACCTTTGCCTCATCTATCTTTCGATAAGGCACTTTCGCTATATACTTGCCATAGGGTTCCAACTCTTCAACCGGTATATCTGCTTTTCGAGCTACTTTCTCAATTGGCTCCAATGTTGCCTCGTGGGCAATCTCAAAATCTGATTTCATATTATTTGAATTGATTTGAATTGTTACTTAAAGTAACGTCAAATGTAAGCAATTTATTTATGATGCACAAACTTTTATGGGATAAAATATTATGAAACAATATATTTGGCACATTCCATCGATAATGTGCAAGGAAAAAGCAGGGATAATCCACATCCAAATCGTAGAGGAACAAATCGAAAAACAAAGACTTTTCAACAATGGGAGAGGTAAAAATAGGAAAAGGGATGGAAAACATAAAAAATCAAGGTAAGAACCAATAATGTCCTAAATATTCTTCATTCATCCACCCAAAGCTTAGCTTTCACTTTCCAAAAGCTTACCTTTTGCGCTGCAAAAGGTCATGAATTGGAGTGCAAAAGCTAAGCTTTTAAATTGCAATTATTATCACACTGATTATCAGTAGATTACAAAGCATGTCCCCAACATCGTTTTTTGTAATATAATTTCATAGTGCCGGGCTGGTCGAATGTTCGCCATCAAGCGTCTGTTTACCACCACCTGAATACGAATTGGAGATATTCGCCATATGGGATTAGAGAGAAAACACGTCGAGCCTTATGATTTATGCGATGTTTCGTGAGTTTTTGAAAAAATATTTAAGACGCTATTGGGTAGGAACACAAATAATTTGTACGCCACACTTGATTTATATCAATAAAATGAAAAGATTCCAAATTATTTTCTGGTATTCCTTTGCCAATTGTGAAAGAGAGGGTAATTTTGCAACTGAAAAGAAGAATAATAAGATTGTTTAAGTTAGTATTAAGTGAATAGGTTTTAGTAGTTTAGGTAAATGCCGATTGAATTCAGGCAATGGGTTTTAGATTTTTAAGGTCGAAAGATTGATTGTTACAGGAGAAACACTTTAGATTGTCTGATGACAGTCAGAGGGTGCACAACAAGCGAAGAGATTTGCAGTTGTGCACTTTTTCTTTTTAATGCGAATACACATCGCCGAAAAAGAAACATAATGACGTGGAACAAAAAAAGATGAGCCGAAACGACTCATCTTCTTCATTGTTGCGGAGGCAGGACTCGAACATGCGACCTCCAGGTTATGAGCCTGGCGAGCTACCAACTGCTCCACTCCGCGATATTATTCTAACTCGCTCTTCAAAAAGAAAGAAAAGCCTTTTTTTGAATTGCGAATGCAAAGATACACATTTTTCTTCATACCACCAAATACAACGACACACAAAGCCCAAATTCACCCATTCTTTAACACTAATAAAGAAAAAGCCTTACGACACATTAATGCAATTAACGCTTTACAACATTATCAAACTCGATTTTCACCCCTCAAACCAGTGAACAATTGGCGACAGTGAACAAAAAAAACAAGTCAGAACCTGCCATCTCTCCATCCGTTTGAAAAACATGCCACGACGATTGAAAGTTTCCAAAAATAATTATTTATTTCTTAAAACATTTGCCGGATATAATTTTATGAGATAACTTTGGGTTATTAATCCAAGGGTCTAACATTCTATGATAATGACAAAAACGGAAAATTATTACTGCTTAATCCTTGCAGGAGGCAAAGGGAGACGCCTATGGCCAAGCAGTCGCGAAGAACTACCTAAACAATTCATCGATTTTTTTAGTGAGGGAAGAACCTTGCTACAACAAACATTCGACAGATTTACCCGGATGTTTCCGAAAGAGAATATCTACATCAATACAAGCCAACAATATCTCGATATCGTACGCGAACAACTACCGGAAGTAGAACGCGACAACATCATGGCAGAACCTATTCACAGAAACACTGCGCCGAGCGTGGCATGGGCTACTCATCGGATTGGAAAACTAAACCCGAAAGCAAACATCATCGTATCGCCTTCCGACCAACGAGTTTTCAACGAGGAAGCGTTTTTAAGAAACGTTCTCGAAGGATTGAGCTTCGTGAGTCATCACAACTGTCTTCTGACAATGGGAATACAACCCACACGCCCCGAGCCGGGCTATGGTTACATACAGATGGGAAACTCGACAGGAATAAACAACATATATAAAGTAAAGGCTTTCACGGAGAAACCCGATAAGGAATTTGCAGAAATGTTTTTGAAAAGCAAGGAATGGTATTGGAATACCGGACTTTTCCTTTCCAACGTGCAATATCTCACCAACAGCCTTTACAACTTTCTTCCTTCCGTGCTGAGAAATCTTGATGCGAGAATGAAAGACTTCAGCATTGAGGAGGAAAATAATTTCGTTCAAGAGTTTTATCCCTCCTACCCCAACCTGTCCATCGACTACGGTGTGCTGGAAAAGTCGGACAACGTTTATGTAATGAAGTGTGATTTCGGATGGGCTGACCTCGGCACGTGGCACGGCATTTACGAATCGAGAAGCAGAGGCATGGGCGACAATGTGGTCATTGATTCGGATGTAGTCATCGATGATTGCAAAAACAATATCATCAAGTTACCAAAAGGACGCTTAGGAGTTATCAACGGACTGGATGGCTATATCGTGGCAGAGCATGATAACGTGCTACTGATTTGTAAGAAAGAAGACTCTTCATCTCTCATTCTTAAATACGTGAACGAAATCCAACTAAAGAAAGGCGATGAATTTGTATAGAGGGGAATATTGTTCCGTCATGCTAAAAAAGCGAAAGGCGAGAAGCAGCTACCTGCTTTTCGCCTTTCGCCATACCGGAACAAATGCCCCAAAAACCGAAGAATAGATTATCCCAATCGCTTAAACTCCTCAAAAATCTTGTTCGCGATGCCCTGCTGTTCTTCCGGTGATACCGCTATGTGTTTCTTAAAGTCCACGTCACCCTCACTGTTCATGGGGATGAGATGAATATGAGCGTGGTTTACTTCAAGCCCGAGCACTATCTGTGCCACTTTCTTGCAGGGAAAAGCTGTCTTCAAGGCACGCGCCACTTTCTTGGCAAAGAGTTGAAATTCAGCCAAATCATCATCTTCCATGTCGAAGATATAATCCACCTCCTTACGCGGTATGACCAACGTATGAGCTTTTGCAACGGGATTGATGTCAAGAAAAGCATAGAACTTCTCGTTTTCCGCACATTTATAACTTGGAATCTCGCCTGCGGCTATCTTTGAAAATATTGTCATGACCACAAAATAAAATTATTGTTATACGATAGGATTACAGGTTAATGGAAATCTTGTCCACCCGGAGTTTAATGGTTCCGCGTGGAATCTTTATCTCTACGACATCACCCACTTTCTTATTGAGCAGCCCTTGCGCAATAGGTGTGTGTATGGAGATTTTCCCTTGCTTAAGATTAGCTTCCGTTTCACTGACAATTGTATATTTCATCTTGGAGTTATTCGCCATGTTAGTCATTTCAACCGTTGACATGATTTGTACCGCCTCATCGCTAAGTCGAGACATATCCACGATTTTTGCTTGCGCGATGGTAAGTTTCATCTCATTGATTTTGGCTTCCAAATGGCGTTGTGCCTCCTTGGCTGCATCGTATTCAGAGTTTTCGCTTAAATCTCCCTTATCAGCCGCTTCTGCGATGGCTGCCGATGCCTTGGGGCGTTCCACTGATTCTAACTGCTTCAGTTCAGCCACGAGTCGGTCGTAGCCCTCTTGTGACATATAAGACATAATTATTCTATTTTAAGTTTATACGTTTTTCAGGTGGAGATAAAAAGAAATAGAATTCCAACAACTTCTGTCGGAATCCCATACATATCATCTCCTCATCAATTTATTATACGATGCAAAGGTATTCTTATTTTTCGGAACGACCAAAAGTTATAGGTTAAAAATACTTTACCACCGACGAAATCTTGCGGATTTCGCCGGTAATAAAGCAATATAAATAAAGTGCGAATTAGCTTATTATTTCATCAGTCCTTTCAAAAGCTCAGGAATTTCGCTTGTCTCACGCGCTACGGGAACACCCGCAGCCTCGAAAGCAGCGACCTTCTCTGCTGCCGTACCCGAGCCGCTGGAGATAATAGCACCCGCGTGTCCCATCTGCTTTCCCTTGGGAGCCTCTCGACCGGAAATGAATGCCACAACAGGCTTCGTAAGGTTCTTCTTGATAAATTCCGCCGCGCGTTCCTCGGCATCACCACCAATCTCGCCAATGATGGCAACACTATCGGTATCAGGGTCGTTTTGGAACATTTCCAGCAAATCTTGGAAGTATAGTCCCACGATAGGGTCGCCACCAACTCCCACAGCTGTGGATTGTCCGAAACCGGCAGCCGTAAGATTAGCCACCACCTCATAGGTCAGCGTGCCACTTCGGCTGATAACCCCCGTGTGTCCTTTCTTAAAGATATTGGTAGGCATGATACCCACCATGCTCTTGTCCGGTGAGATAAGTCCCGGACAGTTCGGTCCGATCAAGTTCGCACCCTTGTCGCGAATGTAACGATAAGCTTCAACCACGTCAAGTGTCGGAACGCCTTCCGTGATGCAGATGATGAGTTTGATGCCTGCGTCAGCGGCTTCCAACATGGCATCTTTGGCAAAAGGTGCCGGAACGAAAATCACCGAAGTGTTGGCATTTGTCGCTGCCACTGCGTCTTTCACGGTATTGAAGACGGGTATGCCGTCCACATCCTGTCCGGCCTTGCCGGGAGAAGTACCACCTACCACGTTGGTACCATATTTTTTCATTTTCTTTGCGTGAAATCCGCCGTCACGACCCGTTATACCCTGTACGATAAGTCGTGTATCTTTATTGATTAAAATACTCATTTTGTTTCCAGTTTTTATTTTATACGACTATTCGGTTAATTATTTACACTTTGCGCACAGTTCAACCGCCATTTTTCCGGCCTCACCCATTGTATGCGCCACATTAAACTTAGTGCCTTTCAGAAGTTCGCGTCCTTGTTCTTCGTTAGTACCAGTCAGGCGAATAACGATAGGCATATCCGTCTCAATGGTCTTAAATGCCTCTATCAAACCTTGCGCAACATCATCGCAACGAGTAATACCGCCGAAGATATTGATGAGAACTGTCTTCACGTGTTTGTCGGACATCAAGAGCTTCATTGCCTCTACAATCTTTGTAGGATTGGAGCTGCCGCCGATATCAAGGAAATTGGCAGGAGTACCGCCGTAAAGCTTAATCATATCCATCGTGGCCATAGCCAGTCCGGCGCCATTCACCATACAACCAATTTCACCACCGAGGTTCACATAGCTGAAACCCTTGCTTTTAGCTTCTTGCTCAACTTTTTCCTCTTCTGTAGGCTCAAACATTTCAAAGATATCCGGATGGCGGAAAAGAGCGTTGTTATCGAATGTCATTTTGGCATCGATTGCCATCACCTGACCTTGTTCTGTAATGACGAGTGGATTGATTTCCGCCAACGACGCGTCTTTTTCCTTGAACAAACGATAAAGCTTTTGCAGAAGGGGAGCCGCCTGTTTCACGTAAGCCATATCATCGAAAAGCTTAAAGGCTGCCTCGCGAGCGAGATAATCGGGCAATCCAAGTAAGGGGTCGATTGGAATCTTAACAATCTTTTCCGGAGACTCTTTTGCCACGGTTTCGATATCGACACCACCTTCGCGGCAAAGCATCATGATCGCACCTTTCGTTTTTCTGTCAATAACGATACTAACATAAAACTCCGAGGCAATATCCACAGCTTCGGTAACGAGAACGCGATCAACGGTAAACCCTTTGATATCCATTCCTAATATATCGGTGGCACGCTGTTTCACCTCTTCTTCGCTCTTGGCCAGTTTAACGCCACCTGCTTTGCCACGACCGCCGGTGTGTACTTGTGCTTTGATTACTGCCAATTCAACACCGAGTTTTCGATAAGCTTCTACGGCTTCTTCCGGAGTACGACAAACGAAACCCGATTGCACAGCCATACCATAAGCTGCAAAAATTTCCTTTGCCTGATATTCGTAGACTTTCATAGTAAATATAATTTGTTAATACATTAATATAATATTATAATTTTCCAAGCAGACTTACCATGATTAATGCAATGACGAAAAAACACCGGTATAATAAATTAGTAGCATATATTCGCAGTGTATATAATGTAGTAAGTAGTTCATTTATTTTAATATTGTTCTATTTATGGGGCAAATGTAAAAAATAAAATTGATACTTGCAAGTACTTTTTAATAAATATGATTAGAATGGTCCAATTATAAATTCATTCGCGCAAAGACTTTGGCAGCCTGAATGAAAGTTTACTTTGGGGCGAAGCCATAACATCATGACGCCTCGGCAAAGAATCGGTAAAACAAAGCCACTCGCTAAAAAGCCAGCCCCGACAATCCTCTCCAAAAAACCTCACCGTCCTCAAGGGATTGTGGGGCTTTTTCGCTTCTGCCATCCCATCAATCAACAACACCTTTTCCCAACCCTTTTTATCACATTTCAAAACACCTGACACTCAACCATTTACAAACCCCATTTTAAAAGCTTAGCTTTTGCGTTCCAAAAGCTTATCTTTTGCATTGCAAAAGATAAGCTTTTGGAATGTAATACCTTAGCTTTCGGAAAGTATATCGACCCGATTCCTCATAACACCATTGTACAAGCGAATAACGAAGCTTTTATTTCTCACCATGGAAAAATGGAAGTTCCACGATTGATAAAGATTGAGATTACTACATATTTTCCGTATTTATATTGCTTTTGACTTGATATAAATCAATAATTACGTCAAATTGATGAATTTTCGGTCAATTTATTTGCAATCTACAGAATTATCCTTTATCTTTGCAACGTGTTTTTCATAGTATTAGATTTAAGGTTAACAAAGGTTGGACTACAGCGGTAGTCCTTTTTTTATGCCTCTATGTTCTCCTTGAAGTAGAGAAAGCGAGAATTTATTTTGTTTTGTATCCACCTTTCGTCTTTATATAATCCAAGAGTTTTGAGAAAGTCGCATTTTGTCGAAGCGTAACCTCGTTTCCGGTGAGTATGAGTTGTTTGCGTGCTCGCGTAATGACCACATTGAGTTTGCGGTCGATAATCTGTCCATCCTCCTCAAAAGTACCGGCAGTAAGGAACTCTAACTGATAACGATTTTGAATGGTGAAAGAATAGATAATGACATCGCGCTGACTGCCCTGATAGCGTTCCACAGTATCGATGCTTATATCGGCAAGTGCCGGCAAGTTGAGTTTTTCCAATTCTTTCCTAATCAGGGCTATCTGATTGCGATAAGGTACAATGACTCCTATTGATTTCCGAGGATTGAACGCCTGCCCCATTTGCCGGTACAAGCGACGGATGGTATCGGCAACTATTCTTGCTTCCTCCATGTTTGCTTTCTCTGAAAGATTGGGTTGCCTACAAGAGTCTGAGGGAATGAAAATCACGCGATGCGCCTTCAGGAAGTCATCCGCCGCATCTTCACTCTCCACGTCGTAAGGCAGTCTGAGTTCGCGTTGATGCGCCAATGGCACACATTCCAACTGTTCACGCATGTAAAAATATCTATTGGGGAACTCGGCGATATCCGGGTGCATGCGTCCTTGCTTACGCAAAGTGCCGACAAAATCGGAACGACCTGCCGAGCGTTCCATCCGGATTAATCGTTCAAAAAGAGAGTGGGCACAATCGTCCAGTTCAATGGCTTTCAACAGCGGATCGGCGACGGCGGATTCTTCAGCATCTTGTTGCACAACGGCAGGCAGCTGTTTATAGTCTCCGATGAGGATAAACTTGGTGATGGCCTCACCGTCGATCTTATCCAAGGAAGAGGGATTCTTGGCAGAAAGGATGCCCATGAGGTTAGGTTCAAGCACTTGACCGGCTTCATCGATAATTGCCAAGTCGAAATGTTTCACGTTAAAGATTCCGGATCGAGCCGCCAGCGAGGAGATAGTACTCACGATGACATGAGCGTTGGCAAGCGTCTGCCTTATGCCTTCCAGCGTTGGCACTTGCGCCATCACGTTCGACAGCAGACGAGATTTGAAGACCGGGCTGCAGCTGTTCTCATTGCCAATTCTGACATAATCTATTCCGGTATCTGATAACATTCCGCAAATCTCGTCCACGGCACGGTTAGTGTAGGACAGAAGCAAGACAGAGGCATTCTCATTTTCCGCCAACTGTTCCCGCACGAGGAATTGCAGAGCCATGGACGTCTTGCCCGTTCCCGGTGGTCCCACAAGTAGGAAACAGTCTTGTGCCTGTTTGGCCTTCAGGATAATTTCATCGTAATCGGGATGATAGTCGCGAGTCAGTCGCAGACTTTTATCTGAAAGTGGCGGTCGCTGTCCCAACAGCAATTGCTTGCGTTTCTCGTTGGCAGTGATGAAAGTATGCAGACCTTGAATCGCCGTTGCGCTACCAATGTCGCTGCCGCCGTGTTCAACGGCAAAGAAGTCGCCGGCAATAAGGTCGGGATTCTGCTGCCCATCGTTCAGATGCACTGTGATTTCTTTATCGGACACGGCTTCCATCGAACCCTTGAAAAGTATGCTTTTCCGAACATCGGGCAGATTTCCCTTCTTATAAGAATAGAGATAAATCATGTCGCCCCGACGGAAATTAGGCAAGAATTCATCGTTTAATTCCGGAACATTGAGCGTAATAGTGTCATAACCACTGAAGGCGGTACTTCGGGCTTTTCGCTTGATGGTCAATCCGACATAGATGTTTCCCGTTTCTATTTTTTGAGCCAATGGCATATTCCAAAGATCCGCGTTACAACTGCCAGTTCCTTCCCGGAAACCTACTTTTGAAATGATCTGTTCTTTTACGACAAAACGCATCATGCGACAAAAATAAGATTTTTCCAACGGAGACAGACCGTGCAGTGGTTTCAGAATGGCTGTAATATCGGGCAAAACATATCGGTTATAAAAACCCTCGTTGCATTTTTCCGTTTTCAATGTTTGTGGAATGAGTTTTGGAATGAGTTTGGAGAAATCGTTGTTCGCCATCCAATATTCCGTTGCCACCACCTGATTGCGGAATTTTATTGCCTCCATCATCAGTTTCTGCAGTGGCTCGACCTCCAACAATCCATCCGGAAGCGGATATTTGGAATACAACAATCGGATGTCGGTACTTTTCCCACTGCGGAGGAAGTTGTATTGTAATATGCCGAAATAAAGCAAAACTTGTACGTAATGTTTCTCAATGTGAAGTGACCCATGCTTGTTCGGACGGTGAGAAGCAAGATAAAAGTTCTTGCCTGACTTCTGTTCCACAAGCAATTGCAAATCGGTTGTCATGAGATCGACACGTCCTTGTAGCCCCAAATGCTCGCAAACGAACGAAGGCTCTAATATAGCCTTATCGCGTTTGTAAGTAGCAAATATTTCGTCCACGATTTCTCTTATGTGTTTTACCTGAAGTTTTGCGTTCAGGAGAAACTCTGACACGTTGAAGTCGCCACATAAGGCATGGTCTAATGCTTTATCACGAAAGTTCGACCGAATGATATCCTCTGTTTTACATTCCGGATGGTTAATGACATTATCGAGTGCCGCGCCCGCGAAATTACCCAATAGTGTGTGCCGATTGAGCGTTCTTGGCTTCATTCGGTTCACGGTGAAAAGCAATGGATGATGCCCATAATCCTCAAAGCAGTTGGCAACAGCCGAAATATCCAAGAGGTAGTCCGGCTCCACCACAATGATTTTGGGTTGCACATGGTTTCTAACGACTCCGCAGTCAAGCAGGTTGAGTTGCATTCCCACTCTCAATACAAATCGCAGATAGGTGAAGTCGATATAATCGGGAGAACTCGCGTAATCAACCACGAGACAGTCATTGCCAAATGCTTGATTGAGGACACCAACCTTAATGGTGGCATCATCCCAAGCAAGCACAGTGCAACGAATACATTTATAGTTGGAAAGTTGAATATTTTCAACGTGCCTTCCCATCGTCGGAATCTTGCCCGTAAGGAAAGCCGGTATTGCTTCGCCAAACACGGCGGAGACAAAGATAACCAAAGCTCTGCAGTCGTAAGCGAAATCATCCGGCAATATTGGTGCAATGGAATTACTATGTCGGCGCATGGCATGGATGGCTACAACGTCCCGGGGAGCGACTTTGTGTTTGCGACAAAGAGAATCGACTTGTGATGAGAGGTTTCCGAATCCATGTCGCGTACTTTTCAACCCTTCTCGACAAACCCGCACAAGAATATCGTGCATCAACTTATTCCGGACATCCTGCTGCTTAGCAGGCAAGGATAAGACATCAAATATTCTGCGAAAGAGTTCTTCTGAAACAGTCATGATTGCTTATTGTCCACCCAGTCGTTGAAAAAAGACAATCACCTCCTCCCACGTCTTGAATTCATCGCTTCCGAAGCGTAGGAGTGTTCCCATAAAATTATCCGATTTCGGAATGGAAATGAGATAGTCGGCATAAAGCAATTGAGGATGATTGGTGAAAATGACGTGATTCCATGCCGGCGCGCTAAATACTTCCTCTATCCATGCCTGAGCCTCGGTCAATTGTTCAGGTTCATTGGTTGGCGCGGGAACAACAAAATAAACATTATAATAATCGAGCAGAAATTCGTAAGCCTTGTGCAGACTCGACTTTGGTTTTCCGTAGTCATCACACAACGTAGTCCAATCAATGAGAACCGTTCTACGTTCTCGTCGCGTCTGCTTGTCGTCAATCCAACGAACGATGGGCATCAGGTAATGGAATACAGCTTTTTCTATCAACCGATGTTCGCCATGAAAGCGGATGGCTCCGGGATAATGCCGCTGAAACAACTCGAAGGTATGAACCACCGAATCCTTGTCTCCGAAAAGTCCATAGACTCGTTGTTGCTCTTCGGGAGTAACATTGGCAAAACATTGCTCGGTGATTTCCTTATATTCTCTTTGCAGAGCCTTGGTAACGATAATCTCCTGCACACCATCTTTTCGTGGGTTTTGGAACACCTGTTTGCCCAACATGTTGCTCTCGCTGATGGTAGAACCCATTTGAAAGGCAGGGTTTACGCAAATCCTATCCGTCCCATAAAGCATTTCGGTGTACATCCCCCCCATGGAAGTGCCTATGATGAGGTCGGGCTGCTCCTCTTTTTGGAGTCTGCGAAGCAGCTTCATCGCCTCTTCGGGATGAATGGGGAGGTCGGGAGCGAGAATGGTGGCTTCCGGCATGTAATCGCGTAAGATCTGGGCAGTATGAGTAGATCCCGCAGACATGAAGCCGTGGACATACATTATCTTTTTTCCCGTCATCAAATCCGGGAATGTTTTTTGATATTGATTTTCCATAACTTAAATAATCGGTAAGCTGATTCCATTGATTTTCTGATAGATATCCAAAGCATAAACATCCGTCATTCCACTGACATAATCGATTACTGCCATGATGCGGTCTTCCAAATTCGGATTACGAATGTCGTACTGGCTTGAGAACCTACGGATGAGCTGCTGACTGTGGAATCTTTCCGGAGCGACAGCCGCACCGGTGAGAGCTTCCATGAGTGTTTCCATAATTTTATAGCCCGACAGTTCCACATCAAGAACAGTTTTGCTAGTATAGATCTTTTCAACCGACACCTTGGAGCAGTGGCGATAATTCTTCCCGGGAAGCTCAGGAATATGGTCTATCAACGAACCTTTAAAAGTGCCGTTGAGAATGGCCTCTTCGTTTTCCACAAACACATCTACGCACATTTTTTCAAGCAGTCCGACGACACAAGCCCTGAAATAAACCACTTGCTCATTCTTATCGGTAACGCCCTCCTTCACTACTCTGGAGCGAATGGCGTGTTGTGTGGCTTCATCGAAAAAGCCAAGGAGGAGCTCCGCCGTCTCATCGAAAGACAGCAACTTGAGCTTATGAGAATCTTCTATATCCATAATCTCATAGCATATGTCATCGGCAGCCTCCACCAAATATACCAATGGATGACGAATATACGCCATGCTTTCGCCGGAGGTGTCTTTACGCATAATTCCCAACTCATCGGCAATCTTGCGAAAAGTGGCTTCTTCTGACTCAAAAAATCCGAACTTACCATGCTCTCCGGCAAACGTTGAGGAAAAAGGATATTTCACTATACTCGCAAGCGTGGAATAGGTCATCACGAAGCCTCCTTCGCGCCTCCCCAAAAACCTATGGGTAAGCAGGCGAAACGCATTGGCATTACCCTCAAAATGAATGATATCATTCCAAAAACGGGGTCGCACAAGATGTTTTATTTCAGCTCCGGCACCTTCGCGAAAGAACGCTTGTATGGCTTTCTCACCACTATGCCCAAAAGGAGGATTACCCATATCGTGAGCATAACAGGCAGTTTGAACAATGGTTCCAATCTCCTCAAAGAGTGTTCCTCGGAGTTCGGGATGTTTGCGAACGAGCTGTCGAGCCACATCGTCGCCCAAGGACTTCCCCAAGGAGGCAACCTCCAAAGAATGGGTAAGCCGGTTATGCACAAAGACGCTCCCGGGAAGTGGGAAAACCTGTGTCTTGTTCTGAAGTCTTCTAAACGGCGCGGAATAGATAAGTCTGTCGCTATCGCGCTTAAATTCCGACCGATCATCGTGTCGAAGCGCGTGTCGATCTTCTTGTCCGAACCGCTTGTTGGAAATAAGTTTTTGCCAATACATCATAATCATAAAAAGATTCGCACACGCAAAAGTAATTAAAATTGGCTAAAATGGGGCTTTTTAGCCTTGAAAATTCATCTATGTGGACGGAATTCGTTATTTTTGCACATAATAAAAAGGAATTATGATTAAGATTAAAGTTGTAAACAAAGGCAAACAACCCCTTCCAACCTATGCAACATCACAGAGTGCGGGTATGGATCTTCGTGCCGACATAGCGTGTCCCATTACCCTCAAGCCCATGGAACGCCGACTTATCCCGACAGGTCTGCATATAGCCCTGCCCGCCGGTTATGAGGCTCAGGTGCGACCTCGCAGCGGCTTGGCATTAAAACATGGCATCACGGTGCTTAACACGCCGGGAACGGTGGATGCCGACTACCGAGGAGAGATTATGGTACTGCTCATCAACTTCTCTGAGAAAGATTTTGTAATCAACGCCGGCGAACGCATCGCGCAAATGATCATCGCCCGCCACGAACAAGCAGAGTTTGAAATTGTGGAAATACTCGATGAGACAGAACGTGGCGCAGGAGGATATGGTCATACCGGAGTGAAGTGAACGAAACAAGTTGGAATGTGAACAATACCCGGAGGTCATTCGCCACACGCAAGAGGTTTTTTTAATACCCGGGAAAGCTTCTACAACGATTTTAACAACGGAGGACAACTGATTGAATACTGATTATAAAAGACATGGCAGGAGAATTGTATTGATGGCAATGCTATGGGGATGGGCATTGATGGCAAATGCCATTCCTGACAATGACACCTTGCCACGCTACAACTATTTCTTCCTTGAGGCGATAATACAACAGGAGTTGGGGAATATGACTGCCGCTTTCGACCTTTTTACCCATGCCAAGGATATCAATCCCAACGCACCGGAAGCGTATTACGAATTGGCCGGTTATTATATGAAAATGAAGGACGTCAAACAAGCACGTACTCACTTCGAGAAAGCAGCGGAACTGGCACCTAATAACACCACTTATCTTGAGAAATTGGGGCTGTTCTACCTTACTCAGAAAGATTACGAAAGCGCACTCGACGCCTACGAACGATTATATGCCACAAACAAGACGCGTGAGGATGTGCTTCAGATACTATATCATCTCTACGGAACAAAAAATGACTTCAAGAAAATGTTGGAAGTACTGGACCGATTGGAGCTATTGATGGGAAGCAACGAACACCTCTCGCTCTCAAAAATGCAGATTTACGAACAGATGGGAGATAAAAAGAAAGAGCAGGCAGTATTGATGGCACTCGTTCAAAACCATCCGCTGGAGTTGAATTATAGGGTTATGCTGGGAAATTGGCTCTTTCAGAATAATAAAAAGAAACAGGCGTTTCAGGAATACAAGGCAGTTTTGAAAGAGGAACCCGACAATTCGTTTGCACAGCTCTCGCTATTAGACTATTACCGGGATGTAAAAGACCAAAAAACCGTTGACGAAATCACTCAAAACATTCTTCTATCCCCCAAAACCGAAAAAGAAACCAAAATGGCTCTGTTGCGACAAGTCATCATGGAGAGTCAGGAAGAGGAAAACAAAGACAGCTTGAAAGTGCTGAAATTGTTTGATAAGGTATTGGCTTTGCCACAAGAAGATGCCGACATCGTCTTGATGAAAGCCGCCTATTTTACCCTGCAAAATGCTCCGAAAGCCACCATTAATGAGGTTTATGAACGTGCGGTGGAGATAGAGCCCGACAATACCGGAGCGCGCTTGGCATTGTTACAAAACACTTGGGAAACACAAGATTACGACAAAGTCATCGAAATCTGTCGCCCCGCGCAAGAATATAACCCGGAGGAGATGGCATTCTACTATTATCAGGGCTTCGCGCAATACATGAAGCATGACAATGACGAAGCCTTGAAAACATTTCGCAAAGGGGTAAGTCAGATAAAGCCCGACAGCAATCCCGACCTTGTTGCCGATTTCTATGCCGTTATGGGCGACATTCTGCACGAAAAAGGAATGGATAAAGAGGCATACGAGGCATACGACAGTTGCCTGCAATGGAAGCCCGACTATGCACCTGCACTCAACAACTATGCCTATTATCTGAGCGAAAACAACAAAGACTTGAAAAAGGCGGAGCAAATGAGTTATAAAACAGTAAAAGCCGAACCGGAAAATGCCACATTCTTAGACACCTACGCATGGATTCTTTTCAAACAAGAAAGATACGAAGAGGCAAGAATCTATATTGACCAGGTCATGAAGTACGATACATCGCTCAGTGGAACCGTACTCGAACATGCCGGCGACATCTACTTCAGCGTTGGCGACCAAAGTAAGGCATTGGATTATTGGCAGCAAGCAGCAAAGGCGGGCAATGACAGCAAGCTGTTGAAGAAAAAGATAGAACAAAAGAAATACATAAAGAAATGAACATACGAAACATAAGCATCGCCATCTTCGCATTATCTATTTTTGCGGGATGCGGAACAAAGAAATCGGTAACGGAGCAATCGTCCACCACGAAACAACCGATAACTACAACACAAAGTTCGGAAAAGAAGCAAAGGTTGCAATTTGTGCAAAAGGTCGCCGACCGCGCATTATATCAAAGAAATTTGGTCGCCGACTTGTCATTCACCCTCAACAACGGCTCCAAGAACATTTCCGTTCCGGGAATCCTACGAATGAGGAAGGATGAGGTGGTGCGTATTCAACTGTTGGTACCCATCATACGCAGTGAGGTGGGGAGGATTGAATTTACCAAGAACTATGTCCTCTTTATCGATCGCATGCACAAACAATACGTAAAAGCCAGCTACAACGAGGTGGCTTTCCTGAAAGACAACGGCATCAATTTCTACACTCTGCAGGCTTTGTTTTGGAACCAACTCTTCATCCCGGGCAAACAACGAGTAGGAGAAAACCAACTGGAGACTTTCAATGTGAACCTTACCACAGTTCAATCACCCAACCAAGCTTACGTCCCCATTACGCTCAAGGACGGAAGAATGGATTATAAATGGATGGCTGAATCGTTCTCCGGACTTATCGGCAAAGCGGAAGTGAAATACACAAGCACGGAGCATGGTATCTCTACATTGAATTGGCAGTATGACAACTTCCAAAACTTCGGGTCAAAGAAGTTCCCCACCGAACAAGAAGTTATCATTCGCACACAAGCAACCAAACAAAGAAAAACGCTCAAAGCCAAATTCAGTCTTTCCGGACTCAACGATAACGCCAATTGGGAGAGTATAACCCAACCATCGAACAAATATCGAAAAGTGGGAATTGAAGAAATCCTTGAGAAATTAACAGCACTTTAGAATGAAACGCATTACATTAATCATCCTATTATTGACCACGTGCCTGCTGTCGCCTTACGCACAGAAACCTGCCAAACGACAGAAGAACAAATCCATGCAGCAAAAGACAGAAAAGAAAGCAACTAAAAAATCGACAAAAAGAAGCGGAAAGACTGCAAAAGCACAACCCAAATATGTTAGAACAAAGGAAATAAAGAGTCTGCAACAAAAAAATGCAGAGATTCTGAAAGAAATATCGAAGAACGAAAAAGAGCTAAAGGCCAAAGAGAAGGATGTCGCAGAACGCTTGCAGAAAATCATGACGCTCGACACAGAGATAGGACAACATCAGAAAACAATCGACACGATTGCCACCGACATAAAAGATCTTGACGGAAACATCGGCATACTGAAAGGACAGCTCAACTCTCTCGAAACACAACTGAACGAAAGACGCATGCGTTTCATCAGCTCCATGCGCCACATGGCGCGTCATCGCGGAATACAAGACAAGCTGATGTTCGTCTTCTCCGCAAAGAGTCTCACACAGATGTACCGCCGACTGCGCTTCATTCGCGAATATGCAGCCTATCAGCGCGCACAAGGTGAATTACTGAAAGCAAAGCAAGCACAAGTGGATCAGAAACAGCAACAACTCCAAACGGTTCGCTCCACCAAGAGCAATCTCCTGTATAAAGGTCGCCAAGAACATCAGAAGATGGAAAGCAAGAAACAGGAACAGCAAAACGTGGTTAATTCCTTGCAGAACGAACAAAAAGTGCTACAGAGCGTCATCGCCGACCGACAGAAAAAACAGCAAGCCATCTCAGCTCAAGTAGATAGACTGGTGGCAATAGAAATGGAGAAAGTCCGCCAAAGAGCGATTGCCGAGGCTAAAGCCAAAGCTGCGGCTCGAGCAGCCGCCGCCAAACGACGAGCAGCAGAGATGGCGCGCAGAAAAGCAGAGGCAGAACGTGCTGCACGAGAGAATGCTCGCAGAATAGCGGAAGCGAAAGCAAGGGAAGCTGCAGCAAAAGCGGAAGCAAGGGCAAAGGCTGAGGCAGCTGAGCGCGCACGCAAAGAAGCTGCAGCAAAAGCAGAAGAGGCTCGCCGGGCAACGGAAAGAGCTCGCCAACAGGCAGAAGCGGAAGCCTCTGCCAAGAAAGCACGAGAATTAAAGAGAGCACAAGAACGAGAAGCTGCAGCCAAACGCGAAGAAGAACGAATTGCGGCACAAGCGGCAGCAACTCAAGCACGTGCCACACAACAAGCTCGCGAGGCGGAAGCCTTACGCGTTGCGGCAGAACGAAAAGCCAAAGCCGACAGAGAGAGAGCTGCTCGCGAACAGGCGGCGGCAGCGAAAGCAAACCGAGAAAGCAATACACTCATGTCATCTGCCGACCGGGCAATGACCGGAAGTTTTGAAAACAACAAGGGACGATTACCCATGCCCATGTCCGGCAGAATTATCACCCACTATGGCAACTACAACGTGAACGGACTCTCACACGTAAAGCTAAATAGCAGTGGCATCAACATCAAATCAGCAGCGGGCAGCCCCGTCAGAAGTGTCTTCAAAGGTGAAGTTAGTGCCATCTTCACGGGAGGAGGCATCACCGCTGTCATGGTGCGACATGGTGTTTACATTTCATCTTACTTCAACATGGGCAGTGTCAGCGTGAGAAAGGGACAAACCGTCGGAACAGGTCAGACATTGGGTACGGTAAATTCCGGTGGCGTTCTCCACTTTGAACTGCGAAGGGAAACCGCCAAGCTGAACCCCGAACAATGGCTGCGCTAATCAGAACGAAACTTCCTCATCGGAAAGGCTTGACATTAATAACGGAGGAACATTAATCGTTAACAATAAAACAAAAGTTCATCATCATGACACAAGAAGAAAAGACAAAGATAATCGAAAATATCGTAGAGGCATTGAAGACGGTTTACGACCCGGAAATCCCCGTAAACATTTACGACCTCGGAATGATTTACAAGATTGACCTTCAAGACGATGGAAAATTGGACATGGATATGACTTTCACTTCTCCCTCTTGTCCGGCTGCCGACTTCATCTTCGAAGATGTTCGCACCAAGGTAGAAGGAGTTTCAGGAGTAACTTCCACCAATATTAACCTCGTCTTCGAACCTATTTGGGATCAAAGTATGATGAGCGAGGAAGCAAGAGTGGAACTCGGTTTCGATTAATCTTTGCACCTTTTGCGAAAACAGCTACACTTAAATTCTTTAACCCTCATTCGTCATTCAAGTTATGAAAAATGTATATTTCCTATCAGACGCGCATCTTGGTTCACTCGCGATAGACCATAAACGAACACAAGAGAGAAGGCTGGTGAACTTTCTTGACAGCATTAAGCACAAGGCCACAGCCATTTATCTGTTAGGCGACATGTTTGATTTCTGGAACGAGTACAGATATGTCGTACCCAAAGGTTTCACACGCTTTCTCGGAAAGTTGTCAGAGCTTACCGACATGGGAATAGAGGTGCATTATTTCATAGGAAATCACGACATCTGGACCTATGGGTATTTGGAAGAAGAGTGTGGCGTCATACTTCATCGCCGACCCATCACCACGGAAATCTACGACAAAGTGTTTTTCCTTGCTCATGGCGACGGATTGGGCGACCCCGACCCTAAATATCGTTTCTTGCGCAGCATTTTCCACAATCGTTTTTGTCAACGGCTGCTCAACTTCTTCCACCCATGGTGGGGCATGCAGTTAGGACTCAATTGGGCAAAGAAAAGCAGACTGAAGCGAGCCGATGGAAAAGAGGTGCCCTATCTGGGTGAAGAGAAAGAATATTTGGTGAGGTTCACCAAGGATTACATGAAGACACATGCCGATGTGGATTACTATATCTATGGTCATCGCCATATCGAACTCGATCTGACGCTTTCGCGCAAGGCACGTCTTTTCATTCTGGGCGACTGGATATGGCAGTTCACTTATGTGGTGTTCGACGGCGAGCACATCTTCCTTGAGGAGTATGTAGAGGGCGAGAGCAAGCCATAGTCAGGATAGTCATATTTTTTTACGCACATTCGTATAACATCAATCAGAAGGTTGGCAAACCGATTCCACGATAATCGGCTTGCCAACCTTTTTTTATCCCAAATCGCTCATTTGGATTTCTCAATGTCATATGGCAAAGAGAAATCCTTTATCTTTTCTCAGTAATAAGTTTTTCGGACAAAGGTAGGCTTGCGAAAGTCTCAGCGAGGCTGCTTTTGTCTAAGTACGGTTTTTTATAAGTTTGTTGCTTACATAAATATAGTAGGCAATGATGAATGCTATGAAAAAATAAATAACCCAAGGAATTAAACTTATATATTGTGCGGAGCAGGCTGCAATATAAAGAATAACCAGTAAAACAATCGGAGTGATGACTTGAATGTAAGAGCTAAGAAGGTTAAAATTCTCATCACAATGTGCGAATTTTTTTATTCGAAGCATTTTAAATGGATTTTTCTTATAGTAATTTAGAACCACATAAAGAACAATAGAAATGATAGGTAGGAAAATAATAGCGTACCTGTCGCCATACTTTGTGACATTTCCTAAAAAATCCCAATGCAATATTATTTCATTAGAATCGCTGATAATTCTGTAAAGAGATAAGAAGAATGAAACAAATATAATTGCCATTGAAAAAAATCTTGTTTTCATCTTACATATTGTTTTAACGGTTATAAATTATTATATGGTAAAGGTAAATCTTATTACAAATAATAACAAATTCTGGGGAGTATATTTATGATTGTTTAATATATAATCTTTGTAAATTCTTATAATTTAACCTATATTACATAAAAGAAAATGTATTTGTTAAGGAATCGTACTCTCTCCTACTTACCTTAAATCCCAAATCAATCATTAAGAATTCACGGTGTTGTATGGCAGTGAGAAATTCTTTATCTTTTCCCGGTAGTGTTCTAATCACCATGAAATTATATTACAAAAAACAGGCTCGGAAAATGCTTCGCAATCTATTGATAATCAGAACAATATTAATTGCAATTTAAAAGCTTAGCTTTTGCACTCCAATACATGACCTTTTACATTGCAAAAGCTAAGCTTTTACAGAGCGAAAGCTAAGCTTTTGATAGATGAATGAAGAAAAATTAGGACATTATTGAATGTTTCTAATAGTGGTCATTAAAAAAAAGAATTAAAGTGGTTACTAATGAACGATTTAGGCTTATTAACCGTTTTGAGCTTAAGATATAAAAAGGTTGGCAAGCGGATTACCATCGTAATCGTACTTGCCAACCTTTTTGATGTATGCAATAACCTTTTGGCTTATTTCTTGGCAGCCATTACAAGCTCCTGAGTGTCGCGAGCAATGACGATTTCTTCGTCGGTCGGGACAAGAAGCACTTTCACCTTGGAGTCGTCGGCTGAAATCACCTTTTCCACACCACGGCAGTTGTTCTTCTCAACATCCATCTTGATGCCCAAGAAGTCAAGACCTTCCACTGCATCGGTGCGCAGACTGATTTGATTCTCGCCCACACCTGCCGTCCAAACAATCACATCCACGCCACCCATGGCAGCCGCATAAGCACCAATGTATTTCTTGATGCGATAGTTGTACATCTTCAGAGCCAAGATGGCACGTTCGTTGCCTGCGGCTTCGGCAGCCTCAATCTCACGCATGTCAGAACTGATGCCGGTGATACCGAGCACACCACTCTCCTTATTCAGGTAGTCTGCCATTTCCTGCGGTGTCTTTCCGAGCTTCTCCATCATGTAAGTTACGGCTGAAGCATCAATGTCGCCGGAGCGAGAACCCATCATCAGGCCTGCCAAAGGAGTCAGACCCATGGAGGTGTCAATGACCTTGCCGTCTTTGATGGCAGCCATGGAAGCACCATTGCCGATGTGGCAAGTGATGATTTTCTGACTTTTGTAATCCACACCGAGAATTTCACAAGCGCGTTGAGAAACATAGCGATGGCTGGTTCCGTGGAAACCGTAGCGACGCACGTGATATTTCTCGTACATTTCATAAGGCACGGCGTACAAATACGCATAATTCGGCATGGTGCTGTGGAAAGCATTGTCGAAGACCGTTACCTGTGGGGTGTTCGGCATTAAAGCATCAACGGCACGCAAGCCACGCAAGTGTCCGGCGTTATGAACCGGTGCGAGGTCGATAAGGCTTTCTATGCCCTTTTCCACCTCTTTTGTCACGATGCAACTCTTCTCGAAGAGGTCGCCACCCTGCACAATGCGATGGCCCACTGCATCGATTTCGTCCAAGCTCTTTATGGCTCCTATCTCCGAATCCAGCAATACCTTAAAGACCAAAGCCACTCCTTCCTTATGGGTTGGGAGATCGGCCATGATTTGTTTTTTCTCGCCGTTGTTGAGTTTCACCTTGATGAAAGCCTCATCGAGCCCGATGCGCTCAACGCCACCCTGAGCCAACACTGACTCATCTGCCATATCGTACAACTTGTACTTAATGGAACTGCTACCGCAGTTTAACACTAATATCTTCATTTGTTTTCGTTTTATTTTAAGTCATGGGGAAATTATCTTTCGCCAATCAGAGCAACACTTTCAATCGCCCAATCGCAAAAGATTTCCACTTCGTCATTATTCCTAATCGTGAAGATCACGGCTTAAGCCTTCTTGGCATTCTGTGCCTGACAAGCAGTGATGGCTACCATGTAATAGATATCATCGACAGAGCAACCACGCGAGAGGTCGTTCACCGGACGGGCAATACCCTGAAGAATAGGACCAATGGCAGTGGCGCCACCCAAACGCTGAACCAGCTTATAGCCAATGTTACCCACCTCAAGATTGGGGACAACCAAGACGTTGGCTTTTCCTGCCACATTCGAGCCTTTTGCTTTCTTGGCTGCCGTAGTGGGATCGAGAGCGGCATCAGCCTGCAATTCGCCGTCCACATTTAATGTGGGGAATTGTTCCTTCGCTATTTGCGTGGCTTCGATCACCTTATCGATGATGTAAACGCTCTTGCCCGTTTCTTTATCTTTGGCATCCTTGGCAGATCCTTTGGTGGAGAAGCTCAACATAGCCACGTTGGGAACCTCAATGCCGGCAACGCTCTTCGCAGTTTCGGCAGTGGTAAACGCTATCTGTGCGAGCTGCTCTGCGGTTGGGTTGGGTGTTACGGCAACATCGCCCATGACAACGATACCGTTATCGCCATATTGCTTCTCGTTGGTTATCAGCAACATGGCACCGCTCACACAAGTAATGCCCGGAGCACACTTGATAATCTGCAATGCGGGACGCAGCGTATCGCCTGTCGTGGAGAGAGCACCGGAGATTTGTCCGTCTGCCCCTTCTGTCTTGATAATCATACATCCCAAATAGAGATTGTTCTTCGTTACCAAATCGCGAGCCTGCTCAATGGTCATGCCTTTCTTCTTGCGAAGTTCCGCCAACTTCTCGGCATACTCCTCGGCCTTGGGGTTGTTCATCGGGTCGATGATGGTAGCCTTGTCGATGTTTTTCAATCCCCATCCGGCAGCAAGTTTCTTGATGTTTTCAGGGTTTCCAATGAGAATAAGTTCCGCGATGTCGTCGGCTAATACTTTGTCAGCGGCTTTCAGGGTTCTCTCTTCCTCAGCTTCGGGAAGCACGATACGTTGTTTGTTCGCCTTCGCGCGCGCAATAATCTGCTCTAATAAGTCCATAGTTTTATCTTAAAGTTTTATCATAAATGTCCATTTTGCGATGCAAAGATAGCAAATTAGCCCTATAACGCCAAACTTACCCTTACTTTTTTACACCTTATTAATAGTAGAGAGTTGGTTGTTTCAAAAAAAAGAGGTAATTTTGTATGAATTACAATAGAAAGCACCAAATGATTAAATTTCAAGATATTAAAACTACCGATCGCGAACTGATACAGAGCTACACAATAAGAGGTGAGCGACAGAATTGCGACTTGAGCTTTGCAAACATCATATCGTGGAGATTTCTCTACAACACGGAAGTGGCAGAGGTTGATGATTTCCTGATTTTCAGATTCTATTCCGGCAGACACCTTGCTTATATGGCTCCGCTTTGGAAGGGGGAATGGAACGAGACAAAGCAGGAAGCATTCACGGAGATGGTGAATAGGATGCGCCAAAACTCCATCGCTTCCGGGCATCCGTTTCTCATGTTGGGCGTTTGTGGGAATATGGTCGATATCATTGAGAAAGCGTTCCCCGACACGTTTATCATCAAGCCCGACCGCGATCACGCGGATTACATCTATACCAGAGAGAAACTTGCCAACCTCGCAGGGAAGAAACTGCAATCAAAACGCAACCATTGCAATAAGTTCCGAAAACTATACCCAAACTATGAATATAGTCCGCTCACAAAGGAGATGATACCGGAGTGCTTGGAGCTGCAGAAAGAATGGCGCATCATTTCTAAACATGAGGAAAACGGAGAGAACGATTACACCGATGAACTGCGTTCCATGACGCGAGTGTTCGAGTTATGGGATGAATTAGACGTGCTCGGGGGTGCTATCAGAGTGGACGGAAAACTCATCGCATTCACTTTCGGAGGACCAATCAATCATAACACTTTTGATGTCTGCGTGGAAAAAGCGAATGCCAACTATGAAGGGGCTTTTTCCATCATCAATCAAGAGTTCGTACGACATCTTCCGGAGCAATACACCTTTATCAATCGGGAAGAAGACTTGGGCATTGAGGGACTTCGCCGGGCAAAACTCTCATATAAACCCGACGTATTATTGGAGAAATGCACGGTCATGGAAAAACGACCTTTGGCACAATTTGGTGAACAAGATGAGATAACGAAAGCTACCGCTAACCTTTGGCGCGACACTTTTCATGACCGAGAGGAGTTCATCCGCCTTTATTTCTCTCGGGTGTTCCGACCGGAATACAACGTGGTGAGCCAACTTGACAACAAAATCGTGGCAGCACTGCAAACCCTTCCTTATCAACTTAAATTCCATAATACACAGGTATCCATCAGCTACATCAGTGGAGTGAGCGTGGATAAAAATTACAGAAAGCAAGGCATCGGAGGCAATCTGATGAGTCAGGCGCATTTCCGGATTTACCAGCAAGATTTCATGTTTGCCACCCTCATCCCTGCAGAAGACTGGCTATACGATTGGTACGAACGATGCGGATACACTCATAACATCGTTTGTACGCCACCACCAACATCCATAGATGAAATGTCGTTTGAGGAGTTCGACCAATGGCAAAGAAAGAAAACATGCGTGATATTGCACGACAAGGAGGGATTCGACATCATCCAAGAAGACCGCCGGCTTGCCACACCGGATGAACTGACAGCCCAACACGACCGCAAAAACATTCTCGGCATGATAAGGGTGATCAACGCCGAGAAGGCATTCGCGCTCTACGCAAAAAGGCATCCGGAAGAGGAACGCAATTATCGGGTGTACAACGATTCCGACATTCCCATGAACAACATGTACTTCAAGGTGAAGAAAGGACGAGTAACACACACCAACCGACCTCTTCCCTGCCCCACGGCACTGACAATAAACGAATTGGCAGATTTAATTTTAGGCGATGAAGGTTTGGAAATGAACCTTATGTTGAACTAAAAAGAAGAACACGGAGGAATGGAAAGGGGATTTATCGCGCCATTTCAGTAGTGAGAATGCTTTCCAACTGTTCTGCCGTCAGTCGCAATTGGAAGTCTCCCTTAATGGCAACAGAGATGCGCCCGGTCTCTTCCGACACCACAATTGCCACAGCATCGGAGTTCTGCGAGATACCCAGAGCAGCACGGTGGCGAAGTCCTAATTCCTTCGGGATGTCCTGACTATGGCTCACAGGCAGGATACAACCTGCTGCCTTGATGCGCTTCTTCGAGATAACCATAGCACCATCGTGCAACGGTGAGTTCTTAAAAAAGATATTTTCTATCAGCCGCTGGTTTATGCGTGCATCGATGGTGTCTCCGGTCTCAACAATGTCCTGAAGGCTCACTCCACGTTCCAATACAATCAACGCGCCTACCTTGCCACGCCCCATACTCATGCACGCCATGACAATGGGTAGGATGGCCTCACGATCCACGCTGTCTTTCTTTCTGTCGCCTAAAAACAATTTCAAGAGGTTTTTCACTCTTTGATGTGCGCCAAGGTTGTAAAGGAAATGACGAATCTCTTCCTGAAAAAGCACGATAAGTCCGATAACACCAACGGAGACGAGCTTATCCATGATACTACCCAAGAGACGCATTTCCAACACCTGACTTACAATTAGCCATAGGACAACAAACACCATGATGCCAACAAAGACGTTGAGCGACCGGGACTCTTTCATCACACGATAGAGATAGTAGAGCATGAGCGCCACCAATACAATATCAATGATATCTTTTATGCCAAACTCAAAAAACATAGACTAAGTTTCTTTCGCTCTCAGCGGTGAAGACAGCTGTCGCTTCGGAGAGCATATGATCTTTTTTTAATTATTCTTCGCAGAAGTGGGTTTCCACTTAATCAATCCACTGCTTTGTCATGGAGGGGTCATGCCTCCACAGCAACAAAATCCGACAGGAGGGTTCGCTACGAGCGTATCATGGTTTCATATATCTTTACTGCTTCCACCGCCTGCCTTACATCGTGAACGCGGAGGATGGCAGCACCTTTCATCAGCGCGATGGTATTCAACACCGTGGTTCCGTTCAGACTCTCTTGTGGAGTGATGCCTAAAAGTTGATGAATCATGCGTTTCCGACTGATGCCTACGAGGATGGGAAGTTCCATGACAAGCAGTTTCTCCATTTCGTTCATCAAGGTAAGGTTGCCCGCAACGGGTTCTTTTCCAAAGCCAAAGCCGGGATCGAGAATGATGTCTTTTTGCCCAAACGAGCGCAACTCTTGGACTTCACGCGACAAATCGATAAGCATATCGTGCAGGCTTGCTGCCTTCGACATGAGTATATAGGGAACACCCAATCCGGCTACCGTGCGAAACATATCCGGGTCGGAGCCTTCTTCCACGTCGTTGATGATATCCACGCCGTATTCTTCCACTGCACGACGAGCAACCGAAGAACGAAAGGTATCAACGGAAATCACCGCATCAGGATAAACTTCGCGAACGATGGGCAGTGCCATTTCCAAGCGTTTCATTTCCTCTTCTTCGCCTGCCGGATTGCCACCGGGACGTGTGGAGCAAGCTCCCACATCAATAATCTTCGCTCCCTCATCAACAATTTGCTTCACACGGTTGCGAATGGCATCCGCGGTCTGCATGCGGCTGTTGGCATAAAAAGAATCGGGCGTAACGTTCAGTATTCCCATCACGCACGGACGGCTCAAGTCCATCAAACGTCCCTTTACGTTGATGGTGTAGCTCGCCGGCTTATTCTGTAGTGTAAAAGTTTCTTCGTTCATATCCGCAAAGTTAGCTCAATTCCTTTAGAAATCAAAATAAAGCGTCTGTTTTTCATCATTTTTCAGCTTATTCCTTCACGGAGTCGCAGTCTGTTTCTTCAATCTTATGAGCGCACCAAGGTCGTGGAATGGAACAAGCGTGGGAGTTTCCCCACCAACTGTAGGTTTTTCCCTACTCTGATTTAGGAATTTCTCCATGTGTGGAATGGTTTTCTTTGCTTAATTTTGCGACAAGAACAAAGAGGGGAGTCAAAGCATGATTAGGCACTCGAAGAATTGTTGAACATCACAGACCGATGAGGCGGCATGCGAATTGGAAATCTCGCCAAGGGAGCATCGAAGAGTGTACAGAAGTCTGTTCGGGCTATCCCTGTAGAATGAACAAGTATGATGATATTTATGTCTATCCGTGGCAGGTTAAGAGAAGAGGCATTGGGACACAGGTATGAAAGATGACACAACTGCGGATTGAGAAAATAAAATAAGGTAAAAGATTGCAGAAAGGATAACGCCACTTGTAACTCAATATATGCGTTTCGTCATATCAAAGGGCGATAACGACAATAGGACTACACCACACAATCGGTATAGTCCTATTTCTTTTTTATTAAGACAGAGCTCGCGTCTCTATCCTAAGTGTGTTTATGCTCCGTGGAAAAGATATTCCGCCTGAATATCCTTGGTAAGCTGCGTGAAGAGCTTCTCCTGCAAACAGTCGGCAAGCTCGAGAGCTCTAGTGAGTATGCGATCGGAGAATTCCTGCAACATATCATTTGCACGAAGTGGCTGCGACTTGTAAATGCGCAGATATTCTTCTTCCATCTCACGCTGACGGCGGTCGGTTTCCTCTTCAAACTTCAGGTAAGCCTCCTTAATCATCGGAGCATATTTATTATAGTTCACCATTCCGAGTGTCATCACCTTACGGAATTTCCAATAAGCCGACTCGGAATCTGCCTCGTCCTTTCCTTTTGTATAGGCTTCGGGATAAGAAGTGATACCTTGATACAAAGGAAGGAACAATCCGAGGTCAGCCATACCCATTGCCACATAGCCTACACAGCCGATGGCTTTTGGAAGTTCAGGACGAACCTGAAGAATATGGGTTTGTGTGGTGCGGAAAATGGACACCGGACGATAAGGCTCTTTGGGATTGCTGTGGAGATAAGGGTCGTGTTCCGTATTGTCATAGTGGAAACGGAAAGCATGCCGAAGGGCGGTGATGCTGATGGGTTTCTCTGCCGTGGCAAACACGGGGAAAGTATTCTTCGTTACATCATTCTTGATAGCGGGCGAGAACATCTTCTGCAATCCCCAAACACGCGGATAGTTATATGTGGTATCGAGTTCCTCGTCGCGAGCATAAGCTTCATGGAAATCGAACGTGCCTTTCTTGGGGTCGTATAGCCCATTCTTCTCGGCAAACTCGATGAGGTCGGCTGAAGCAAGGAAATTCTCTTTGTCAGTCGGGTCGTAAACGCGGAATCGACTCTGATTTCCGGTAACGAAGTACTCTTCTTTCGGCATCTTGCAAGCCAACCAACGATGACCGCAGGCGGTTTCCAAATACCAAATTTCCTTGTTGTCAACAAATCCGATGCCGAAGCCTTCGGCTATTCCGTGTTTTTCTATCAACATTCCCAAGCGTTCCACGCCTTCGCGAGCGGTTTTCACGTAAGGAAGAACAACATTGAAAACGGCATTTTCTGCCAAGCCCGTCTCAACGAGCGGATCGAACTTCAACACGGCATCGCTGCTGAAAATGCTTTCAGTGGCACTCATGCCCACACCGGCACTATTGAATCCGGCACTACCCCAATGGTTGGGAAGACAGAACGGAGCAAGAGCACTATAGCCCAGCATCTCCGCCGGAAGCTCGCAACGGAAAGGACTATCCTTTGCCACAAACTCGCGAGGACCATTCTTCGTATCTTCGTATAGTTCGTAATTCTTTGCCTCCATGGCATCCCAATCTTCCGAACGGGCTACTATCATCGAGCCATCGCTCGTCATGTCTTTGCCAACGATAATCGTTGTACATTCTGATGGGAGCTTACCCATCGTTTCTTCTGTTCTTTTCATAAGCATTGTCATCAATGATTTTGATATGACAAATGTAAGGAAAATATTTGAGAAAAGAAAACAAAAATGAAGAAAGATGTGTACGTTTAGTCTTGAACATCTACTATCCATCAATGGTTCGTTAGCCCAAGCTTCACCCTCCCCTTATTTCTTCCAAGCCCCTTGCCATCGTTGTTTCAGCATTTTGATTATGGACTTCCGGTTCTACAATTTTTTATTTTCCTGAATGGTTCATGTTTCAAGTTTAATTTATCATATATTTCCACTGCCGGCTTGGAAGGCCTGCTGCATTGCCCGGATTGTATTTACGATATGACACCTTTAATCGATAATAAAGAACCATATCTCCCACGACCGGGTTAAATCTTTTTACCCTTTTGGCAAGACAAGAAAGAAAATGGACGACATTTGCACTCTATTGGTGCGATGGAACCTTGCAAATTGGGATGGAATGACGGCAAGGACGCGCATTGGTTTCCGGTTGAAAATCGATGAATTTTCAAGGCTATGAATATCACTGATAATCAATGGTTTACGAATGTCATTTTAAAAGCTTACCTTTTGCGTTGTAAAAGCTAAGCTTTTGCATCCTAAAAGCTTAGCTTTTGAAAAGCAACTAATCAACGAAAATGAAGAAATATCGAAGTTGGTGTAAACTGACTGATAATGAGAAGGAAACGGAATAATTTGCATAGAACTTCCTTTTTCAAAAAGGGCAGGTATACGCAGATTTAGGCAGAAGTTCAGTTACTAAACCGTTACCCGATTTTGCCATAGGTAACGATGGAGTAATTTTCGGTAACTGAGTTATTTTCGCTCGTGTGGCTGTTGCTACGGTCGGCAGTTTTCTGCATAAGTGATGAACGCTTTGAAATTGGTATTTTTGCCACAAAACATCAAAGCGTATGAAAACAGAAA
>QWCK01001542.1_pt1 | contig 33031 bp, 31 predicted proteins | sample 1972571 | NCBI WGS metagenome assembly QWCK01 (sample SAMN09866710, study PRJNA288562) | Human gut metagenome isolate term2_stool, whole genome shotgun sequencing... | isolation source: gut | host: Homo sapiens | place: USA: California | reverse complement strand
AAAAAGATCATGGTTTTAGAAAAAGAATGTCTTCTCCAGGTGGAAGAAGAGTACTTAAAGCTAGAAGAAAGAAAAATAGAAAAAGACTTTCTGCTTAATCTATAGAAGTAATTAATGGAAAAAAGACTAAGCTTAAAGAAAGATAAAGACTTTACCAAAGTCTACAAAAAAAACTTTGCATGCTATAATAGAGATTTCACAGTTCTTGTTAGAGAAAATGATCTAGATAATCCTAGGTTCGGCTTTACCATAAGCAAAAAAATCGGCAAGGCTCACACAAGAAATCAACTAAAAAGAAAACTTAGAGAGATAGTGAGGATAAACTATAAAAACTTAAACGGAGTAGATATAGTAATAATTCCAAAAAAACATACCACAGAATTTGACTACCAAAGATTGAAATCATCTCTAGGTCATGCCCTAAATCAAGCATTTAGAAAAAAGAAGATATATTATGCTAAATAAAGTTTTTATAAAAATGATAAGATTTTATCAAAAATTCATTTCTCCACAATTAGGTCAAGGAAAATGCAAATACTACCCGACATGCTCCAACTATGCCCTAGAGGCATTTAGGAAATATGGGCCAGTTAAAGCTTTTTTTATGTCATTGTGGAGAATTTTAAGATGTAATCCATTTTCAAAGGGCGGCTACGACCCGGTAAAATGAGATAATACCACAGTTAAATACCACAGATAAACGGAGAATATATGTTTAATTTTATAGCGACAATACTCGGTAAACTAATGAGGGTTATTTATGATAGCCTTGCAAATAACTTTACCGAACCGAAATCTATAAGCTACTATGCTATAGCAATAATAATAATGACCCTGCTTGTAAGCTTAATATCAATACCAGTAACAATATCAACCCAAAAACAAGCAGAAAAAACTAGAGCCTTCAAGCCAAAAATGGACGAAATCCAAAAAAAATACGGCTACGACCAACAAGTAATGCAACAAAAAATGCAAGAACTATATAAAGAAGAAGGCGTAACCCCTGGACTTGCAGGCTGTCTACCAATGATAATCCAGCTACTAGTCCTATTTGGTCTATTCAGAATGATGCAAAATACAGGTAAATACGTATTTCCTGAAGGACTAGAGCACCTAAGAACAGACTTTTATTGGATCCCAACCCTACTAGAAGCAGATCCACTCTGGTACGGCCTACCTCTACTAACATCCCTATCCCAACTACTAACAACACTTTTCTCAATGAAAACAAACCCACAGCAACAACAAGCCATGGGCGGGATGAATACAATGATGCTAATCATGCCGCTGATATTTTTCTTTACCTTTAGACAATTACCAGCAGGACTTCCACTCTACTACACCCTATCATCAGTATTCAGACTAATAATAATGGTAGTAATGCATTTATCAATGAAAGGTAAAAAGGTAGAAGAAAAATGAAAAAATCACTAACAAAATCAGCAAAAACAGTAGAAGAAGCTGTAAAGCTTGCCCTAGATGAAATAGGCAAAAAAAGAAGTGAAGTCACAGTAGACATCCTAGATGAAGGAAGTGGCGGATTCCTAGGCCTGATCGGCGGTAAAGATGCAGTAGTAAGAGTATCCTACGACGAAGATATGGACAGGGTCCTAGAAGAATTAAAAACAGAAATCGAAGTAGACTCACTAAGAGAAGTAGAAAAAACCTACGACGTCAGAAAAAGAAGTGAGGAAATCAAAAAAGAAGAAGGCATCCTAGATGATGAAGAAGAAAACTCAGTAAAAGAGGAAGCTAAAGATCTAGGCCAAGCCATCAAAGAAAAAGCTCATGAAATCGAAGACTTTGTAGAAGAAAAAAGCGAAGAAATATTTGAAGGAAATGATGAAAGCGACTCTGATAAAGCTTTAGAATCAGAAGAAAATCAAAAAACTCTTGAAGAAGAAAAAGCAGAAAAAAGAGACTACGCTCTATCAAAGAAACGTTCAAACATAGACAACTACTACAAGGCAAAAGAACTTTTAGAAGAAATCCTAACAGCTATGCACTTTGAAAATGTAAATGTAATAGGAAACCTAGAAGGATCAATCATAAAACTAGACGCCAAAGTAGAAGAAAATGATACAGGAATAGCCATAGGAAAAAGCGGTTCAACCCTTGATGCAATCGAGTTTATAATAAGAAAAGCCATCGATTCAAGAAGCAACAACCTTAGAGTAAACATCGACATCAACAACTACAAAAGACGTAGAGATGAAAAAATCGTAAGACTAGCCAGGGATACTGCACAAAAGGTAGCCCAAAGCGGGAAATCATGGAACCTAAGATACATGAACTCCTACGAAAGACGCCTAGCCCACGAAGAAATAAGTAAACACAGAAACGTAGAAAGCCACTCCGAAGGCCGCGAACCACAAAGATATGTAGTAGTAGACTACGTAGAAGAATAAAGATAAAGGAGTATCCGAAAGGGTACTCTTTTTTTTAACTAAAGGAAATAAAATGATCTACCAAGAAATAAAAGAAAATCTAGAAAATATGCAAAAGAAAATTATAAAGACCTAATAAAAGCCATAATAAGCTTAGAAAGCCCAGAAACAGACGAAGATATACTGGATGAAATTTATGAATACTATATGGAAAATGATGAGGTTTACCTTTTAAGTGGGGAGATTAGGGAGAGGTTGTAGGAAAGAAATTTTTATACATCTATATAATTAATTGATCTTTTTATATATTTGTGATCTTATATTAATAAGAGATAATTAAGGAGGAAAAGATGTATATTATTCCCGAGTCTAGTCAGGTAAGAAAAGTTTTTATACCAGGTGCAGAAGATTATTATAATATACCTATTTATTAAAGAAATTATTCTTGGGGTTATGATAATATTGAGACATTTTTTAATGATGTCAATAATGAAAAAGAAGGATACTATATAGGGAACCTATTAATAACACCAAATGAAAAAGACAGCAGAGCTTATGATGTGGTTGATGGACAACAAAGACTAACGACGATTGTACTGATGCTTCTTGCTATAAACCATATCATATACGAAAAATATGATATGCTGTCATTTGAAGATTTGCAAGAACGTAAACTTTATAATACTTTGGTAACCTGTCGTTCTGATATTAAAAGACAACTTGTTTATGAAGAAACAACAGATGAATACCATCCAAGACTATTATTGTTAGATGACGATATGGTTATGTACAGCGAATTTTTAAAAATTCTTATAGGAGATTTGGACTATAAACCATATAAAAATAGGATATTTGGTAAAAGATACCATTTTATTAAAGAATTAATCGAAGATGGATTTTTTGAGAAAGATGATGATGGGAACTACATAAATTACATGGAATCTTTCGAAAAAATATATAAATTTTACAAGAAATTGAATAGTATAGAAATATTGGTTATAAAGGTAAATAACTTAACAGATGCTTTTTCAATATTTACATCTTTTAACTCTAAGGGATTACCATTAACATTGATAGACTTATTAAAATCCTATTATCTAAAAAATGCTGTAACTTATTTAGGCGAAGAAAAAGCTCTAGACAATTGGCATGAGTTGATATCATACTTTAATGATGATAATGGGGAGCCAATTTCAAGTTTGGTAACTCAATTTTTACAAAATTATTATGACACTTTTGAGGCAAAATCCACTTCATCAATTACTAAATCTCAATCTCTTAGGGAATATGAGACTCTATTTGCTAGAAAAGGCGGAGATTATATAAATGAACTTATAGATGGAGCTAGAATATTTTCTTCATTCACAAACAACATAGGTAAATTCAATGAAGAATTATCATACACCGGTCCCCTACCAATTGATGAAAGAGATGAGGATATAGATTACTACATTAGAAAATTATCCGTGCTAGATACAACAGCAATTTATCCTATAATAATGTTCTTACTAAAAAAATATGTAGATAATAAAATAAATACAAAGAATTTAGTGGAAAACTTAAAATATTTGAGCAATTATTATATAAGAAGGAATATAGTTCTAAAACCAAAGTCTTCTAACTTAAGAGCCAAATCTCTACTAGCTATAAGAAATTTAGAGGAAGAAGAAGATTTAGATAATAATTCACTAGAAATAATAAAATCTAGCTTAAATATGATTGCATCAACTAATAACGAGTTCTTATCAAGCCTACTAGATTCAAACCTATATGAAGTTAATAAAAATATTGCAAGACTTGTAATGATAGACCTAGAAAGAGAATATGGAACATTTTTTCATAAACAAAGAAAAGATGATTTAGATGATAAGGATGAAAAAGGGAGATTTAGGTGGACAATAGAACACATTATGCCTCAATCAAAAAAACTATCTGATTCTTGGAAAAAATCTATAAATATAGACGGAAAAATGGAAGATGAGGAAATTTCAAAAATTCAGTCTGATCATATCCATAAACTAGGAAACTTAACTTTAACAGGGTATAACTCCGAAATGAGTAATAGAGATTTTATAGACAAGAGAGACTACAAAGGTAGAAGCAATGAAGATTATAGCGGATTAAGAACTGGTTTATTTTTAAATAAATCAATTTTTGGAGGTAATCCAGAAAAAGATTCGTGGAATCAAAAAGATATTCAGAGAAGAACAGAAGAGTTAGGAAAATTATTAGTTGACCTTTATGAATTAAAGTAATTATAAAAAACTTCTTACAGTTCTATTGGATTGTAGGAAGTTTTCAATTTAATCATTAAAATTTTATTTACTTACGATAGAATGTAATTATCTCCTAGCAAAGGAGGTGATTTTTATGGAGATAGTAATCTTTTTTACGAAAAATTTATTTTTTCCCTTGCGAGTTGTATGCTAATTATATAGATAAGCGTTTCAAAAACAAGTAAAAGAAGAGTCAGTAGGTGCGAACTACTGCCTTTTTAAGTCTTTTATTTTAAATGATTCTCTAATTTTTGTTAATTATATATTATAATAATTTTTCTGTCAAAAGGTAAGTTTATAACTAAAAAAGCCCCGTGCTGGGGCTTTTTTCTAATAAAGATCGTTTCCTTCTTCGTCTTCGATTTTGATTTCGTCGTGGGTTTTTACTGGGACTACTGTGATTCTTGCTATATTGAAGGCGTGGTCTCCGATTCTTTCCATGGTGGATAGGATGTCGTTGTAGACGTAGGAGGCCATGGTTGTCATGTCCAGACCCTGTCTAAGTCTCTTGTAGTGACTCTTTCTTAGGGTTACTTCCATCAAGTCGAGGGCTGCCTCGTCTTCTGATAGCCTATTGTATTTGGTGATATCTTCTTCTTCGAAGATTTCTATTGCTACTGCGATGTTGTTTATTACTAGGTCGCAGATATCGTTTAAATCATTTAGTGCTTCTTGTCCGTAACCTGTGCCTGATTCATATATTTCATGGTAGTAGTCAGCTAGGTTTTCTGATAAGTCTGAAATTCTTTCGACGTTTATTTGCACCTGTAGATATGTCTGCATATCTGTTTCTATATCTGGTGGCGATTGACTTTGGGCTAGATTTAGTAAGTAGGCTTGAATCTTTGTGTCCATGTCATTTATCATGGCTTCAGCTTCCTTGCTTGTTTCGTAGTATTTTCTATCTTTTGTATTTAGATAGGCTTTAGTTGCCTTGATATTTTCAAGAGCCACTACAGATTCCTGGATTATGGCTGTCTTTGTTTGAGAAAGGGCAGCTGCTGGGAAGGTTGTGATTAATTTTTCGTCAAGCTCTATATTTCCTAGATCTGTGAGGATTGAGTCTTTGCCAGGGATTATCTTTCTTAAGACTCTAGCTACTATTCTTATTAGTGGTAGGAAGATTACCATTCCGATAAAGTTAAAGGTAAAGTGGCCTACAGCTATAGTCATGAGCTTGTTTGCTCCTATTGCTGCTGCTATTGTTTCTACTAACTTTTGGTATGGTCCTAATATTATTAAAAATACAACTGAGATTGTTACGTTAAATAATATATGGAACATTGATGTCCTTTTTGCGGACAAACTTCCTCCAAGACTTGCGAGTATTGCTGTTATACAAGTACCGATATTAGCACCAAACATTAATGCTAGGGCTACGTTTAAATCTATTGCTCCTGTTGCAAATAGGGACTGGGTGATACCGATAAAGGCTGATGATGATTGAAGTAGAGCTGTTAGGGCTGCACCTATTAGGACTCCTAAGACTGGCCTTTGGCCTACATTTGCTACTACCTCTTCAAAACCAGGTATATCTTTTAATTCTTTTAGTGATCCTCCCATCATTTCTAGACCTATGAAAAGTAGGCCGAAACCGATGAAAATTTCACCTATATATTTGTGTTTTCTCTTTGCAGAGAACATAAAGATCAGTACACCTATGAGGGCTATGAAATAGGAAAAATATCCTAGGTCAAAACCTATTAATATTGATGTTACAGTTGTACCTATGTTTGCGCCGAGAGTTACCCCTATGGCCTGTTCTAGACTCATGATACCGGCTCTAACGAAAGATATCGCTATAACTGTGGTGGCTGATGAAGACTGAATTAGTCCTGTGATTACTATTCCTACTAGGACTCCCTTGATTGGGTTTGAGGTGTATTTTTCAACGTATCCTCGCATTTTAGGTCCTGCAAAATTCGTTAAGGCATCGCCCATTAAGCTGATACCAAATAAGAATATTGCAAGTCCTCCCGCGATTAGGTTCCATTGTAGGGAAGACAGTGATGATAAACTCATATTTCCTCCAAAAAACTTCGTTACTTCTAATATATCACATTTAGCAAATAATTGAAATTAATTTTGAAGAAATTTAGAAAATTTCCTAGTTGAATTATAAGTTTCCTTAAAATATAGCTATAAGTGGCTATAAGTCAAGCTTTTATATTGACAAAACGCTAAATTCCACTATAATCTTTATGTTACAGACCACTAGTGAAAGTAGTGGATATTATCACTAAATATCAAGGAGGATTTATGGCAAAGACAATAGCAGCTATCTCAACTCCAGCAGGCACTGGTGGGATTTCGATAGTTAGAATGACCGGGGATAATACTCTCGGTATTATAAATGAAATATTTAGATCAATTAATAATAGAAAAATTGATCCAGTTAAGGATAATAGATACCTTCGCTACGGTCACATAGTTGATAGCGATGGAGAAATAGTTGATGAAGTTATGGTTGCCTTTATGAAGGCTCCAGCGACTTATACCAGAGAAGACGTGTGCGAGATTAATTGTCACGGGTCTTTTGTGGCTGTTAAGGAGATTTTAAACCTGCTTTTGGATAAGGGGTGTGACCTTGCTGAGCCAGGGGAATTTACAAAAAGAGCTTTTCTAAATGGTAGAATTGATCTTTCCCAAGCTGAGGCTGTTTTGGATATTATAAATTCGACAAATAAATTATCAGCTAGCCAAGGTATAAGCCAACTTCAAGGATCTCTTACAAAAAAGATTAAAGATATTAGAAGTGATCTTAAGGAGGGGCTCGCACGTCTTGAGTATTCGATAAATTTCACTGAAGATGGCGAAGACCTACCAGTATCAGATATTACAGCTTTTATAAAAACTGCAAAAGGAAAAATTGACGATTTGGCATCCACATCTAACAAGGGGAAACTTGTAAAAGACGGAATAAATACCACTATCATCGGCAAGCCAAATGTAGGTAAATCTTCGCTTTTAAATGTGCTTTTAGATGAAAATAGAGCTATTGTTACAGATATACCTGGTACAACTAGAGATCTTATTACAGAATATATTTCTCTAGGAGATTTTACTCTAAAGATTAACGATACAGCAGGAATTAGAGATACAGAAGACTTGGTTGAAAAAATCGGTGTTGATAAATCAATAGAGCTTGTAAATGAGTCAGACCTCATACTGGCAATTTTTGATACGTCTAGAGATTTTGATGACGAAGATAAAAAAATCTTAGACCTTATCAAGGACAAAAACGCTATTGTTATTTTAAATAAAGCAGACTTAGATGGAAAGTTTTCTGAGAAAGACTTTGACCTTGACATTCCTATTATAAAAACATCTATGATAGATCAAATGGGAATAAAGCATCTTGAAGATACCATTAGAGAAATTTTTGATACTAAGGAAATAAATAGAGAATCAGTTTTAATTACAAATACTAGACATGAAAGACTTTTAAAATCAGCTAGAGATAAGATAAATGAGTCTTTATCAGATATGGAAGCAGGTATTCCTATAGATGCCTGTGAGGTTGATTTGTCTTCTGCCTATGAAGACCTAGGCCTAATCATCGGTGAAAGCGTGTCTGGAGAAATTATGGATAAAGTATTTAAGGAGTTTTGCGTTGGAAAGTAATAATAAATATCAAGCAGGATCCTATGATGTAGTTGTTGTTGGTGCAGGCCACGCGGGCTGTGAAGCAGGTCTTGCAGCTAGTAGGCTAGGCATGAAAACCTTAGTTTTAACTACATCTATGGAATCAATAGCAGACATGCCTTGTAACCCAAATATTGGGGGCACAGGCAAGGGTCACATAGTAAGAGAAATAGATGCCTTGGGTGGAGAGATGGCGATAAATATCGACAAGACCTTCATCCAATCAAGGATGCTAAATACATCAAAGGGACCAGCTGTTCATTCCCTAAGAGTCCAAGCTGACAAGAGAAAATACCACGAAGAAATGAAAAAGGTCCTTGAAAATGAATTAGATTTATTTGAGCAAGAAGTAGATAAGATTAATTACGAAGATGGGAAAATTGTTTCATGTGAAACAGTTCAAGGTGCGATTTATAAAACAAAAGCCATTATAATTTGTACAGGCACCTACCTAAACGGCAAAATATTAATCGGTGATTATGAAAAAGTTAGTGGGCCTCATGGCCTATCAGCAGCGACTTTCTTGACAGATAGCCTAAGGGAAATGGGCTTTTCTATTCGTAGATTTAAAACAGGTACACCTGCTAGAGTTCATAGGAAATCAATAAACTACGAGCTAACCACAGTCCAGAGAGGCGATAAGGAAGTAATTCCATTTTCTTTCTTAAATGAAGGTAAAGATTACTCTGATAGACACCAAGAGCATTGCTACCTTACCTATACAACTGAAGAAACAAAGAAAATCATTATGGATAATCTATACAAGTCACCAATCTACGGAGGTAAGGTTAAAGGCATCGGCCCTAGGTATTGTCCATCAATCGAAGATAAGATGGTGAGATTCCCAGATAGGGACATCCACCAAGTTTTCATAGAACCAGAGGGACTAACAACTGACGAGATGTATGTTCAAGGTGTATCATCATCCCTACCTCAAGAAGTTCAAATGGAATTTTATAAAACTATTACTGGTCTTGAAGACGTGAAGATAATGAGACCAGCCTACGCTATAGAATATGATATGATAGACACTAGAGAATTAAAAAGAACTCTAGAATCCAAAGCCTATAGTGGTCTATATTTCGCAGGTCAAATTAACGGATCATCTGGTTATGAAGAGGCAGCAGGACAAGGTCTTGTAGCAGGAATTAATGCGAGCCTTAAGATAAAGGGTGAGGATGAATTTATCCTAGATAGATCAGATGCTTATATAGGTGTATTAATTGATGATTTGGTAACAGAAGGAACTAACGAACCCTATAGGATGATGACATCAAGGTGTGAGTACAGACTTACCATGCGTCAAGATAATGCAGATGTGAGACTTTCAAAAAAAGGCCACGATATTGGTCTTGTTTCTGATGAGCGTTATCAAAAAATGTTAGATAAGCGTGATCTAATTGATGGAGAAATCGAAAGACTTCGAAAAATTATGTTAACTCCTAAGGAAGATACTAACAAGACCTTAGAAGATTTGGGATCAACTCCTATAAATAACGGCCTAACCCTTTATGATCTAATAAAAAGACCCGAAATTACTTACGAAATGACTGAGGTCTTTGATCCGGAAAGAGAAAGCCTTCCTTCTTATATAAGGATGAGTGTACAGACTGAAATTAAATACGAGGGTTATATCAATAAACAACTTAAGGACATAGAGAAATTTAAAAAGCTAGAAAGCAAAAAATTAAGTCGCGATATTGACTATTCTAAGATACCTGGTCTTAAAAAGGAATCTGCAGAAAAACTTAACGAAATTAAGCCTGATTCCCTCGGGCAAGCATCAAGGATTTCTGGAGTAAGCCCTGCAGATATAAACGTGCTTCTTATTAGACTAAAGACAGGAGAGCTCTATGGATAAGAAAGAAATGTATAAAATCTATACTGATTATTTGCTAGAGGTAAATAGCCATACAAATCTCACAACAATAACAAACCCAGAAGAAATCGAAGTAAAGCATTTTAAGGATTCACTAACAGTGTTAGATTATATTAAGGAAGACGATAGGGTCCTAGACCTAGGTGCTGGAGCAGGTTTTCCGGGAATTCCTCTAAGAATCGAGAAAGATTTTGACCTTACTTTGATAGATTCAGTTAATAAAAAAGTTAATTTTATGAATGAAACCATAGAAAAGCTTGACCTTTCAAAGGCGCGTGCAATTCATACAAGGGCAGAAGATTTTGCAAAGGATAATAGAGAAGGATTTGATGTGGTAGTATCTCGTGCTGTTGCAAATATGTCTACTCTTGCAGAATTATGCCTACCACTTGTGAAGGTAGGAGGGCTCTTTATCGCTCTTAAGGGACCAAAGGCAGATGAGGAAGTAAAGCTTGCTAAAAATGCCCTTGAGACTCTTGGTGGAGAAGTTATAAAGATGGATGAGTTTGATCTAGAAGGAAATGAGAGATGTAATGTTATTGTGAGAAAAGTTAGATCCTGTAAGAAAACTTATCCTAGAGGACAAAACCTGCCAAAGAGAAAACCCCTATAATGTTTCATATGAAACAAAGGAGCTAAAATGGAAAAATTCAAAAAAGTGATTAAAGTCTTTTTTATCATAATGAGCTTTGTCTTAGTTAATGTCTTAATAGATGCCTTGACTGGGGCTCTTGTTCCGACTTTAGTGGCTATAGTTGCGACTGGTGATCCTATAAATTCAATTAATTACATGGCCTACGGGCTTTTCGCGGGCCAGTTATTAAAACTTACTTTACTAGTTTTTTATATAGATAAAAGGGATAAAACCTTTAGGAGAGACTACGACAGACCTTATGTAAGGAAAGAAAAAATACAAAATCCAATCAAACTTGTAGGCGTAGGTTTTGGGACAGTTGGTTTTGGTTTGATTTTAACAAATCTAATTATGAATGCCTTTGAAGATTCTGAAATTTTAAAATCAGCCCTAGACCTTATGCAAAATGCCTTTAATGCTCAAAGCAATTTGGATGGTGTTATAATTCTTTTAGTAGTAGCGATAGGTGCACCTCTTGTTGAAGAGCTTCTCTTTAGGGGAGTATTATTTGAAGAAATTTATCAATACACCAGTTTAAAGATGACAATTTTTCTCACAGCTTTGGTGTTTGGAATCTATCATTTTAATATAATTCAGACTCCAAACACTATCATCATGGGTCTTGTGCTAGCTTATGTGTATGATAAAAAGAAGTCAATATATGCTCCTATGATTGTTCACGCGACCAATAATATTTTGGCAATGATTCCAATAATTGATCAAGGACTAACGCCAATTGGTCTTGGACTTTATATAATATTTATAGTGATAGGAATCTATTCATTCAAAACACTTGGGGAAAAAGCCTAGGTGTTTTTTTGTTTCACAAAATTAGAATTAATTGGAATTAAGAGTAAAATATTAATAGAAAGTTTCACGTGAAACATCGAGGAGAAAAGATGAAAGCTATAATTTATTCAGTAGGAACAGAAATCCTATTGGGATCAATTTTGGATACTAATTCTAAGTTCATAGCAGAAAGACTCCAGGACTTAGGTATTAACCTATACAAAATGGTGACTATTGGAGATAATCCAGAAAGACTGTATGAAGCCCTAAAAGAAGCTAATGGCAAATATGACTATGTTTTTGTAAGCGGTGGTCTTGGGCCAACAGAAGATGATATTACCAAAGAAACCACAGTTAGAGTACTAGGTCTTGAAGATGAGATGGTCTTAGATTGCGAATCTTATGAGGAATTAAAAAAGTATTTTAATGATGAAAAAAAGGCGATGACTGTAAATAAGAAGCAAGCGATATTTCCAAAGTCAGCCATAATATTAAAAAATTCTCAAGGAACAGCACCAGGTTGTATATTAGGAGATAAGACCAAATACATCCTTATGCCTGGTCCTCCAAATGAAATGCAGTGTATGTTTGATAAGGAAGTAATTCCTAGAATACATACTGACCTTATGATTAAATCTATAAATTGTAAGATTGCTCTTTTAGGAGAGCGGGATGTGGCAAGTAGGATTGACCTTTCTGGGACAGATCCAACCATAAGTCCTTATGCGAAAAGCACGGGAGTAGAATTAAGGGTTACAGCTAGTGCTAGCGATAAAGAAAAATTAGAAGCTTCTTTAAACAAGGGACTAAATAAAGTTAAAGATGCCTTTGGGCCATTACTTATTACTTCAGATGATAGATCTAGAGAAGAAGTTTTGATAGATGAATTAAGAAAGAAGGGAGAATTTCTTTCTGCAGCAGAATCCATAACTGGTGGTCTTATCGCATCTTCTATTGTTGATGTGCCTGGAGCAAGTGATGTGCTTAAGGAATCCTATGTAACCTATGCCAATGGTATAAAACATAAGTTGCTAAATGTTTCATATGAAACAATAGATAAATATGATGTGGTAAGTGAAGAAGTTGCAGGAGAAATGCTTGATGGGCTTAAAAAAGCGACAGGTTCAGATTTATGTCTGTCTACTACAGGCTACGCCCATTTGGGAACAGCTTTTATTGGCGTCTTATATAAAGGAAAGAAATACATTAAAAAGATTACCGTCAAAGGAGAAAGAAACAAGGTCAGACGAGTTATTAAAAATAAGTTGATTGACATGTGCATATTAATTGTGAGAGGTGACTATGAAGACTATATCAGTATTTAATCAAAAGGGAGGAGTGGGAAAGACCACTACAGTTGTTAACCTTGCTGTAGCTCTGTCCTACTTGGATAAAAAGGTATTAGTAATAGATATGGATCCCCAGGCTAATGCTACTACAGGTCTTGGTATAGATAAAAATAAGGTTGATACATCAATTTATGATTTATTCTATATCCTAGATGAAGAAAAAGTAGAAAAAAAAGAAGCTAGAGAAAAAATAGAAGAGACCAAAGAAAGCACTGAAGCAGAAATAAAAGAAAGACCGGCTGGAAAAAGATTTATAGACCTGGCAGGTTCTAGCGAAAAGGTGTCTGAAGAAAAAAGTGAAGAGGTTTCACAAAAAGTTTCACAAGAAGAATCAAAACCTGTTTTCGATGGAGTAGATAAATATATTATAAAAACAGAATCTGGTGTAGATCTTATAGCATCTGAAAATTCCCTATCTGGTCTTGAGGTAGAACTTGTCGACCTAGACCCATTAGAAAGAACCAGGAAACTTAAGGAAATCATAGCTGAGATTAAGAAAGATTATGACTTTATTCTTATAGATTGTCCACCATCTTTAGGACTTTTATCTATAAACGCTCTTGTAGCAAGCGAGTCAATAATTATTCCTATCCAGACCGAATACTACGCCCTAGAGGGTGTAAGCGAATTAATGAATACCTTTGAGCTTGTAAAAGGAAGCTTAAATAAAGACCTATATGTGGAAGGCGTATTACTTTCAATGTTTGATAAAAGAACAAAACTTGCCTACGAGGTAGTTGAGGAAGTGAAGAAATTCTTTAAAGATAGGGTATTTAAAACAATGATTCCTAGAAATGTGAGGCTCGCAGAAGCGCCTTCTCATGGAAAATCTGCTATCGAATACGACGCTAAAAGCCAGGGGGCAATGGCTTACATTAGCCTTGCTTCAGAGTTGATTAAGTAGGAGGATTCTATGACTAATAGAAGATCTTTGGGTAGGGGGCTGAGTTCCTTGATACCAGATGTTAAAGACGAAAGCGAAGATATTAAAAAAGAAGCGGACGATAATTATTCTAAGGTGGCAAGTCTCCCAGTAGAAAAAATCAAACCTAGATCTGGCCAACCAAGAAAAGATTTTGATCAAAAATCCCTAGAAGACCTCGCCTTATCTATTAAAGAATACGGTCTATTAAACCCTATTACAGTGACTAAAGTCGATGACCACTACGAAATCCTCGCAGGTGAAAGAAGATATAGGGCAAGTTTATTGAATGACATAAAGACTATAGATGCGATTATCAAAGACTATGACAAAAAGGATATAGAAGTCTTATCCCTAATAGAAAATGTTCAAAGAGAGGACCTATCAGCTATAGAAGAGGCCACAGCCTACAAAAAACTTATTGATAACTACGGTCTCACCCAGGATGAAATAGCTAAAAAAATGGGTAAATCTAGGTCCTATATAGCAAATACTATAAGGCTATTAAAGCTAAGTGAAGATGAAAAATCTGCTCTAAGCGAGGGATCTATTTCCCCTTCACAAGCGAGAAGCCTCTTGTCTTTGAATGATGGAGAAAAAAGAGAAAAGGCCCTAGACGATTATATAAATAAAAAAGCTGTAGTCCGTGATGTAGAAAAAATTTCACGAGAAGACAAGAAGGCTTCTCGCAAAAATTTTATAGATTTATCAGGTAGGAACCAGGAAAAAAAGGAAGTAAAGACAAAAGAAGAAAAAATTCCAAACTTGGATTCACTTTTATTTGATGACTTTGAAGAGAAATTTATGGACAAACTTTCCACAAAGGTTGCTATAGAAAAATCAAAAGATTCTTATAAGCTAGTAATCGATTGTTATTCTATAGAAGATATAGAAAAAATTTACGATAGGATAAAGTATGAAGATTAATGATTTAACAGTAGGCGAATTATTAGAAGAAACTAGAAAGATAAACGCCAAACCAGGTGGTGGGGCAATTGCAATTTTATCTGCAAATCTAGCTGTAAACCTCACCCTAATGTTAGATAAGAAAAATTGGGGAAATCTAGAAAAAGAAGCTACAGAGAACCGTAAGGTAATGGAAGAAATATCAGATCTTTTAACCAAGGGAGCTGATGAAGATATTTACTATGCAAATCTACTTATAGACCAATACAAAAATAAAGGGCCTATTGATGAGAAATACTTTATTGATGCAGCAAAACCTCAAATAAGGTTAAATACTCTAGCTCTTAAGGCTTTGGAAATCTTGGCCTTTTATTTAGAAAATGGAAAAACTTCTACTTTCACAGACGGTGAGATAGCAAACGAGATGTTAATAAGTGCTATAAGGTCTTCTGTGCTAACCATAAAGGTTAATTTAAAAGAAACAAATTATAAGTATAATATAGGGGAAGTATTGGACGAAGCCAATAAATTATACCAACATAATAGAAATATTATAGAAAGAAGGAAAGCTTGACAGGAATATATATAGGATTGGGTCTTTTGGCAGTAGTTGTAATCTTGCAATTTGCTATGCTAAAAAGTCTCCAAGATAGGACCCGTAGGCAAAAGCAAAGATACGACCACCTATTAAGGGGCAATGATCCAGATTTAAATATTGAAGAATTGTTAAATAATTTGAATGATCAAATCGAGTCTTCTCACAAGGAGCTTAGAAATATAAATAGGACCGCAGCAGATGCCAAAGATACAACTATGGGAGCTGTATCAAATATGGCTGTTGTACATTTTGATGCCTTTGAGGGCCAATCAAGAGAACTATCTTTTTCTCTTTGCATGTTAGATAATTTCCACAATGGAATTATCCTTACAAGTCTCTATAGCGACGACGGATCAAATGTATATCTAAAAGAAATTGCAAACGGTTCTTCTAAGGAAGAATTATCTGAAGCAGAAACTAAGGCTCTTAATAAAGCAAAAAGATAAAAATTTGCAAAAAAACTAGCTTTATATAAGATAAACAATATAATATTAGTAGTAAAAAACAAGGAGGATTTAATGGCAAGAATTGGGATTCTAGAACAAGCTATTAACACTATAGAAGGAAAAAACCTTACCATAGTTTTACCAGAAGGTAGTGACGAAAGAGTATTAGAGGCTGCTATCAAGCACCAAGAAGAAGGACTAATCAAACCACTTGTATTAGGTGATCAAGGTGAAATTCAAAAAACAGCAGACAAATTAGGCAAGAGCATATCTGAAATTAAGATTTTAAACCCAGAAACTTTTGAAAAATTTGATGAAATGGTTGACGCCTTTGCTGAAATCAGAAAGGGCAAAATCGACAGAGAAGAAGCAGAATTTATCCTAAAAAGAGATTTAAACTACTTCGGAGTTATGCTTGTAAAATTGGGTTATGCAGACGGACTTGTTTCTGGTGCTATCCATACAACAGCAGATACAATCAGACCAGCCCTACAAATTATCAGAACTATTCCAGGTAGAAAAAGAGTATCTGGTGTAATGGTAATGTTAGGACCAGACGGAGAACAATTGGTATTTGCAGATACAGCAGTAAATATTACCCTAGAAGCAGATGAACTAGCAGAAGTAGCAGTGGAAACTTCACATACAGCTAAGACTTTTGGACTTGATCCATACGTAGCTATGCTATCATTCTCAACTCACGGTTCAGCTCACCACGATTTAGCAACAAAAGTTGCAAGAGCAACAGACCTTGCTAAGGAATACGACCCTGATATTAAGGTTGTTGGTGAAATCCAATTTGATGCAGCCATTGATCCAAAAACAGCTAAAAACAAAGCTCCAGAATCTGATGTAGCTGGAAAGTGCAACGTATTTATCTTCCCAGACCTACAAGCAGGCAACATTGGCTATAAGATAGCGCAAAGACTTGGTGGTTACAAGGCCCTAGGACCAATACTTCAAGGACTAAATGCACCAGTTAACGACCTTTCAAGAGGTTGTTCAGCACAAGATGTGTACGAAATAGCAATAATTACAGCTATGCAAGCTGCAGAAAGAGCTAAAGAAAAAGCTGAAGCAGAAAATAAATAATAAGATAAATTAAGGGCAATCTATTTTGATTGCTCTTTTTTTATAAAAACTTATAGAAAGAAGGTAAGCTTTATATTTATAGATGAGATTAAAAACACCTCCAAATCGGTAATCCCCATAGCCATCCTAGTTGTAATTTTGAATTTTTTTGTGGGAGTAGAAAATACACTTCTAATCAATTTCTTTTTGGGATGTCTTGGTGTGATTATAGGTCTTGGAGTTTTTTTAACAGGGGTAGAAATATCAGTAACAGAAATTGGATCTATGATGGGAGAATTTCTTGCAAGATTTGATAGCATCATAAAGGTAATAGTGTTTGGAGTATTTATTGGCTTTACTATTTCTATAGCAGAGCCAGACCTATTAATCCTTGCAGGAGAGGTCACAAGTGCTGTTGGAATCCCTGCCCAGTTTATAGTAATGATAATCTCCCTAGGGGTCGGCATAATGATCTCCTCTGGCCTATTTAGAATATTTAAGGATATTAGCCTATCTACAATGATGAGTATAATCTATGGGACGGTATTTATCCTAATGATTTTTGCAGAAGAGATGGGACACGCCATAGCCTTTGACGCGTCAGGCGCAACCACAGGAGCTATGACAACACCTTTTATAATAGCCCTAGGTTTAGGCGTTGCCAAGCTTAAGGGGGAAAAAAGTGAAGACGATTCCTTTGGCCTAGTGGGTCTTGCCTCAACAGGACCAATCCTTGCCGGACTATTAATGAGCATATTTTCAGGTGGAGGAGGCGAAATTCTCATAGAAGAAGCAGCCCATTCGCCATTAATATCAGGTTTCATAAATTCAACTTTTGCTATTGTTCCGATAGCAGTAGTGTTTTATGTAATGAACTATTTTTATTTTAAGATAGGAAAAGATGAGCTTAGGGCAATAAGCTTGGGTCTTGTTTATACCTACCTTGGCCAAAAAGCCATCCACATAGCTCAAGATCACGGAGCCAAGGGAGCGACAGTAATCCACGGCAGAGGGTCAGGAGAAGCAGTTAAGAGCAAATTATTTTTAAATATGAATATAGAACCAGAAAAAGATTTGGTAATAATGCTAATCAAAAAAGACCTGGCTTCAAAAATCCGCCAAGAAATTTATGACTAAATGGATTTAGAAAGCGAAGGAAGGGGTATAATATACACACTACCAGTTAATCACGTAGCGGGGCTGGTAGAGCAAAGCAATTAGTAAATAGATTAAGGAGCATATATGCAAAAATTAGATACAGTAGAATTTAGAGAGAAAGTAGAAAATGGCTCAGGCCTTTGCCTAGTAGATTTTTCTGCAACTTGGTGTGGACCATGCAAGATGCAAGCACCAGTTCTTGAAGAATTGTCAGAAGAAGCTAAAGATTATGAAATCTACAATGTAGATGTAGACGAATCTAATGAAATAGCAGGCCAATATAATATAAATGCAGTTCCATCACTATTAATATTTAAAGATGGAGTGCTAAAAGGAAACTTAGTTGGTTTTCATCCTAAGGAAGCACTTAAAGAAGAAATGGCAAAATTCATATAATGTATGATATTGCAATAATCGGCGCAGGTCCTGCAGGGCTTAGCGCCGCTTTAAATTCAAAAATTAGAAATAAATCTATAATACTTTTTGGGAAAGATTCTGAAAAGCTAGTTAAAAGCAAGCTAATATCAAACTACCTAGGAATAAAGCACACCTCTGGAGAAAAGTTAAATCAAGCCTTCAAAGAGTCACTAGAAGACTATGATATAACTAGAGACATTAGAAAAATTAAAACCATCTATGCCATGGGCAAATATTTTGCAATCGAAATCGAAAATGAAAGCGAGATGCTAGAGGCAAGGACTGTAATAATGGCAACAGGCATCGAGCTTAAAAAAGATCTTATCAATGAGGAAAAGTTTTTTGCCAAGGGCGTAAATTACTGTGCAACTTGTGATGCGGCCCTATATAAAGGAAAGAAAGTAGTAGTTATAGGCTACAATGATGAATCAATAGCTGATGCAAACTTTACAGCAGAGATTGTAAACAACCTTGTATTTGTAAATATGACAGGCAAAGAAGTCTCTCTTAATGATGGAATAGAAGAGATTAAGGGAGAGAATCCTCTTGGCTTTGAAGGAAGTGACAGGGCAGAAAAATTAGTTTTCAAATCAGGAAGAGAAATATTTGCTGATGGATTTTTCATCATAAAAGATTCTTCAAAGGCTAGTAGGTTAGTCCCAGGTATAAAAATGGAAGATAATCATATTATCACAGATAAAAGGATGGAAACATCCATAAAGGGGCTTTTTGCCGCTGGAGATATTACAGGCAAGCCATATCAAATTATGAAGGCAGTAGGAGAAGGTCAGGTGGCTTCTTTGAATGCAGTTAGTTTTTTGGCAGAAAATAATTTATAAATATATAATTAGTGTAAAATATATCTTTTTATATTGACATAAAATTTTAGATATGTAAAATAATTAGTATATAGGAGGTGGCCATGCCAGATAAACATATAAACTTTTTTGAATTTAACAATACCATTTTCTCTATGATTAGAGAAATATCCCATAAAATAGACTTGTTACTCCAAGAGACAGCCAATAGCTTAGATTTAACACCTCTCCAGCTAAAGATAATAATCGCCCTTTATTCAAGCGATAGGGACGTATCTATCGGTAATCTAGGAAAGACTATAGGTGTAACTGGAGGCAATATCTCTAATATCTGCAAAAAGCTTGAGAAAAAAGGCTTTGTAGATAGGATAAGAAGCGAAGAAGACGAAAGAGTGGTTAATGTCAGGTTAACCGAGACAGGAATTGCAGCAAGCAAAGATTTAGGAGAATACTTCTACAAAATAAGAGAAGAATTCCCTGATGATGCTGTAGATGTAAACTTAGAAACAATTGTAGAAGAATTAAGAGAACTTGACATACTACTTGATAAATATATATCAAGGAGATCTATATGAATAAAAAACCAAGAAAAAATAGACCCCTACTCTACTATTGGATAGGAGCTATTATAATATATTTCATATTTTCATATGTCTTTAGCCCTATTTCCAAACAAGATGGGGCCAAAGAAGTATCCTACAGCCAATTTGTAGAGATGATTGAAAATGACCAGGTAACTGAAGTAAACAAAGATAACTTAAAATACACCTTCAAGGCAAAAGTTGAAGGGGAAGAAAAAACTTATCAAACAGGTCTTTGGGAAGATACAGACCTTACAGAAAGGCTCTTAGCTGCCCAAAAGCGCAATGATAAATTAATATTTGGCAAGGAAATAGAAACAAGGATGAATCCTTATCTATCCCTATTTTTGACAAGTGTCTTGCCATTTATCTTCCTAATAGGAATCTTCTACTTCGCATCAAGGTCACTATCAAAGACTATGGGCGGTAGAGGCGGTGCTGACTTTATGAATTTTGGAAAATCAAATGCCAAAATTTATATGGAAAATCAAACCGGCAAAAACTTCAAAGACGTAGCGGGTCAGGAAGAAGCTAAAGAAAGCTTAAGTGAAATCGTAGACTTCCTCCACAACCCAGGCAAATATAAAGAAATCGGTGCGAGAGTACCTAAGGGAATCCTACTTGTAGGTCCTCCAGGAACTGGTAAAACCCTCCTTGCCCAAGCTGTCGCAGGCGAAGCCAAAGTACCATTTTTCTCAATTTCAGGATCTGAATTTGTGGAAATGTTCGTAGGTATGGGTGCATCTAAGGTAAGAGATTTATTTAAGCAAGCCAAAGAAAAAGCACCATGTATAGTCTTTATAGACGAAATCGATGCTATTGGTAAGAAACGTGACGTATCAGGATATTCTGGTAACGATGAACGTGAACAAACCCTAAACCAATTACTAAATGAAATGGACGGTTTTGATGCAACTGAAGGAGTAGTACTTTTAGCTGCAACTAACAGACCAGAGATCTTAGACCCAGCCCTAACCAGACCAGGAAGGTTTGACAGGCAAGTTCAGGTAGAACTTCCTGACCTAAAGGGACGTGAAGATATCCTAAAAGTTCACGCAAAGAGAATCAAAAGAGATGACGATATTGACTATGAAGAAATAGCCAAGAGAACAGCAGGTACATCAGGAGCTGACCTTGCAAATATTGTAAACGAAGGAGCCTTAAGGGCGGTAAGGGAAGGCAGAAATAGGCTAACCCAAGAAGACCTTGAGGAATCAATCGAAACAGTAATAGCAGGTATGCAAAAGAAAAATGCTGTAATCTCTGATGACCAAAAGAAAATTATAGCCTACCACGAAGTGGGCCATGCTCTTGTTGCAGCCATCCAAACTCACAAGACACCGGTAACAAAGATTACTATAGTTCCAAGAACTGGTGGTGCCCTAGGTTATACTATGACTGTAGATAAGGACGAAAAATATATCATGACCAAGCAAGAGCTAATCGACGAAATCGTAACCTTTGCTGGTGGTAGAGCGGCAGAAGAGCTAATCTTTAATACAAAAACCACAGGTGCTTCAAATGATATAGAAAAAGCCACAGCCATGGCAAGAAATATGGTTACTATCTACGGTATGGACGATGAATTTGACTTTATGCAACTAGAGCAAATTCAAGGACGCTACCTAGGCGGTCAAAGGGCCATGATAGTATCAGACGGTACAGGCAATAAGATAGATGAAAAGGTTGCAAAAATTATTGCTGATGCTCACTTTAGAGCTGTTGAAATCCTAAAGGAAAACATCGACAAACTCCACGAAATCTCAGCCTACCTTCTAAAAGAAGAAACCATAACAGGGGAAGAATTTATGGAAATTCTTGAAGGAAAGAAAAATAATGAGGTAAGTGAAGAAAAAATTGAGGAAAATACAGATGTAGATCCAAAAGATTTAGAAAACTCTGAAGAAGGCGAAGTAGGAATAGAAAAGCCAGCTCAATTCGAAGATGAAAGCGAAAACTCTAAAAATGAAGCTCGCGAAGATGTTAAAAAAGAAAATAAAAGATTTATAGACTTATCAGGTGATGAGGAATAAAGATAATAAAAGCTAATCTAGTAGGGTTAGCTTTTTTGTGTTTAAAATTGTACTTGTAAAATTATTTTACTTAGGATTAGTTTTATTTTGCATTTTAGAATAATTATAGAATAGAAATTCTAAATATTGGAAATTTAAAAAATATAAAAGTAAACTCTAAAAATATTAGGAAAGTTAAAAGAGGCGATATTTTCTGCCTCTTTTATAAATTAATTATTAACCTTAAAAATTATAGTGTAGTTAATAAAAGAATATGAAGACCATTTCTCATTAGTCACAGGGATAATTTGAACGAGTTCCCAACCTTCAGCTGCCTTTTCATTAATAATTTCCTTGCATCTTTCAAAAGTATCGGTCTTTCCTGCCTTAAGCTTGCCATCAGGAACTACATCTATAAATTCGTATTTAAACATATCTTCCTCCATATGTATAATTCTACTTATAATATACCCAAGTTTTTATAAAATTAGAAAAACCAGAACCAATTATAGTCCTGGTTTTCCTTTATTTTTCTATATTAATTATTAGGACCCTCATCAAATCGTAGGCTTCTTTTAGAGATATTCCCTCATTTTCCGCCAAGATTTTTGCTGATTCATATTCTGGATAGATGTAGGTTTTATATTTGTAGCTAACTTGTTTTGCAAGGTAGTCATTACCCTTATAAGGAATTTTTATTATTTTCCTGTCAAGGATTGTCCTTTCTAGGTCAAATTTTCTCACTCCTATAGATGTGGTTTCTGTAAAAATTATATTTTCGATTTTCTCTTCTTCCTCTGCCTTATAAATTACAGATAATTTATAGGCTGGGCGATTTTTTTTCATAAAAATTGGCGTGTAGTAGCAGTCGAGGGCAACTCCCATGATTTTTTCCAGAACGTGGCCTAAGATTTCTCCACTGGCATCATCTATATTTGTTTCAAGCAATCTTATAGTTTTTTTTTACCAGTTTCAATTGTCATGATTCTTAGGATATTAGTCGACTTTTCAAAGTCCTTATTACCTGCTCCAAGACCTACTTTTTTTATTTTAAAGCTTGTTGGAGCTGGGTTATAGAAGTATTTAACGATGGCCGCTCCTGTTGGTGTGATGTGTTCGCCTTCTTCTCCTATAAAGTTTAGATTTATACGAGAGTCTGCTAGGATATTTGCCACAGCTGGCACAGGTATTGGCATTGGGCCGTGGGCACACATCTGATAGCCGCTTCCTTCATAGAGGTCTGAGAAGTAGATATTGTTGGCTTCTAGATTATCTAGCAAGATACAGGTGCCGACTATGTCGATTATTGAATCTATAGCGCCAACTTCATGGAAATGAACTTCAGATTTGTTAATTCCGTGGGCTTTTGCTTCGGCATCGCCAATTATATCGAAAATTCCTAGGGCGTTTCTTTTGATATTTTCATTTAAATCTGAAGAATTGATTATCTTTTCAATATCGTCTAGGTTTCTGTGAACGTGGTCATGACTGTGGTCGTGGTCGTGAGAATGGTTATGGTCATGGTTATGACAATGTTCATGAGAATGACTATGGTCATGCTCATGATTGTGGTCGTGGTGATGGTCGTGACCTTCTAGCTTTACGTCAAAGTTATAGGCGTCAATTCCGTTTTTCTTTGCCCTATCAAAAACTAAATCATAGCCAGATAAGTTTAGAGAGTTAATGCCTTCTATTAACTTTTCCTTGCTAGCTCCAAGGTCTAAAAGAGCTCCTATGGTCATGTCTCCTGCTATTCCTGAATACATTTCAAAATATAGGTCCATTATTTGTTTCCTTTCGCAATTAGCTTGTTGATTTGGCTGGCTTGGTAGGCTGCGCCGTAGCCGTTGTCGATATTTACTACACTTACGCCTTCGGCACAGGAATTTATCATAGATAAGAGAGCTGTTATTCCTCCTAAGTTTGCTCCATAGCCTATCGATGTTGGGACAGCTATGATTGGCTTATCTACAAGACCTGCAAGTACTGTTGCAAGGGCCGCTTCCATGCCTGCTATGGCTATAATTACATTTGCTTTTTTAATTTCTTCAGTTTTATCTAATAGTCTGTGAACTCCTGCGACTCCCACATCTCTGTAGGCTTTGACTTTCGCTCCGAAAAATCTCGCTGTAATTTCTGCTTCAAGGCTTACCGGTAGGTCGCTTGTGCCTGCTGATACTATGGCGATTTCGCCGATTTTATCACTCTCTTTTGAGTATTCAAGGCTAATAATTTGGGCAAGATCTGAATATTCTACTTCAGGGATGGCTTCTTTTACGATTTCGTATTGCTTACGGCTGGCCCTGGTGCCTATTACTGACTCATTTCTTTCGGCAAAAGCCTTAAAGATTTCTACTAGGCTATTATCATCCTTTGATGCGCAGTAGATAGCCTCTGGAAAACCTCGTCTTTCTCTTCTAGAAAAGTCGATATTAGCGTTTTCTCCTACTTTTTTGTATCCTTTATCTTCTAGGATTTTGAGGGCTTCTTCTTCTGAGATTTGCCCTTCTTTTATTTGTTTGATTAGGTTTTTTTTATCCATCATAAGACCCATTTTTCCTTTTCTTCTTCTGTTAGGCCTTCGTCCATCGATCCTGATCTAAAGCCTTCTAAATCAAGGGTTACGTAGGAAAATCCGAGGTCTTTAAGCTCTTTAATAACTTTTTCTCTTAGGCTTAAGAATTTTTCGAAATCCTTAGTTTCTAGTTCAATCCTTGCGATGTTTGAGTGATCTCTTACCCTGAATTTGACAAAGCCCAGATTTCTTATAAAAGCTTCTGCTTTTTCAAGCCTTTCTAATTTCTCTGGTGTAATTTCTGTTCCATAAGGAAATCTTGTTAAAAGACATGGGGCTGATGGCCTTTTGGCAACACTTACGCCAAGGTCTGCTGCAAGGTCCCTTACCATTTCCTTGCTAAAGCCTGCCATATTTAATGGGCTTACGATTCCAAGGTTTTTAAGGGCGGTAAGGCCTGGTCTATAAACCTTGTGGTCATCGGTGTTTGTGCCATCTATCACATAGCCGTAACCAAGTTCGTCTTTTAAGGCTAGGGCTTGGTTAAAAAGGTGACTTTTACAGTGGTAGCACCTATCTTTTGCATTGTGGATGATGTGATCATCAACGAAGATATCAACATCTTTTATATATAATTTAACCTGCATATCTTCTGCCAATTTTTTGGCATTTACGAGGTCCTCTTCTGTGCTTGATGGAGCCTTGAAAAACATAGCGACTACATCGTTTTCATTTTGCCTTAGAGTGGATGCTATTTTTAACAACAAAGCAGAATCTACTCCACCAGAAAAGGCTAATACTATCTTTTCTTTAAGCAAGTCTTCTATGATCTTGTAGAGTTTTTTGGTAGATTTTTCCATAAAAACCCTCCTTTTTCTTAAAATTAATAAAAAATAATTAAGCTATATATAAATACAGCTTAATCTTTTTTTATGTAAATAGCTCCGGGCGGGAGCTATACATAACAATGTAATCGAGTGTTAACGATAATTGTAATGCATATTCATTGTACTGATTGAAAGGCTAAAATGCAATCGTGTTAATTAAGTCTTGATTTGTTTCGGGTATAATATTAATAGTTAATATAGAAATTAAAGGAGTTTATATGAAAAACAATGCAAAAAGATGGATAGCAGTTGGTCTTGCAGTCCTCATCCTACTTTTATCCAGCCTAACTGGATTTAATCAAGAAAAAAAAGAAGAACTTGGCAAAAGTTATTTTAAAGAATTTAGCAGCAAGGCTCTAGTTGATGAGGAAGTCATAAGAGGCACAAATGCCAAGGAGAAAATCAAGGTTGTAGATTTAACTGGGGTAATCCAGTCTGACTCTAATAGCGACTTTGTAATAAAAGATTTAAAGGCAGCAGGAGAGGATCCTAGCGTTAAGGGTGTTGTTTTATCTGTAAATTCTCCTGGTGGATCAGTTTATGTTTCAGAGCAAATCGCCAAAGAGATTAAAAACCTAAAGGAAAAAGACATCCCAGTATATTCTGTAATGCGTGAGATGGCTGCATCTGGAGGTTATTATGTGTCTGCACCTACAGATAGGATATACGCCTCAAATGAAACTCTAACTGGATCAATTGGTGTAATCATGCAGATGTACTCACTTGAAGGCCTTTTTGATAAGTATGGTATTAAGGAGCAAAACATCACTTCAGGCAAAATGAAAGATGCAGGAAGCCAGGGAAGAGATTTAACAGAAGAAGAGAAGAAGTACTTCCAAGACCTTGTAAATTCAGCCTATAGTAGGTTTGTAAAAATTGTCGCTGATGGTAGGGGCATGAGTGAAGCTGATGTGAAAAAAATCGCTGATGGTAGAGTTTATGACGGCTCCCAAGCCATTAAAAATGGCCTAATTGATAAAATTGGTGATCTTGATACAGCTATTGATGATATGGCAGAAGAAAATAAATTGACTGACCCAATGGTTGTTTCAACTACAAGCGTTGGACCAAACTTTATGTCATTTTTCCAAAAGGCTAAAGACTACAGACAGGGTTCATCAGACCTTGCTATTATAAAAGAATTTATGGAGAAATCTAACCACAGCCCTATGTACCTATATGGGGGAGCTTATGGAAAATAGAGAAATTTTAGCAAATTCAAAAGAATTTAAAGAAAGAGACTATGCACACGCCTACGCATCTTTTGGCCTAAGAGCCTTTGCTTTTATAGTTGATATGCTAGTTATAGGAGCTATTTACAGAATAATTTCAGCATTTTTAAACCTTGATTTAAAATCAAGTCTTTATGGCTTTGCCTTAACTGATATTCTTAGATGGGGTGTTACTCTTCTTTACTTTACAATTTTTAGTCTAATTACCAAGGGTCAGAGCCTTGGCAAGATGATTGCAGGTATTAGAGTAGTAAGCCTAACTTCAGATAAACTCGACCTAGGCCAAATTTTAATAAGGGAAATAGCAGGTAGGTTTATCCAAAACACCTTCATGCTAATTTATATCCTTCCAATCTTTACTCCTAAAAAACAAGGAATAATAGACTTTTTTGTAGATACAGCTGTTGTAAAAGAAGATGCATTTGTAGATTTATACGGAGTTGATTTTAGGTAAATTTACTTTTGTAAGAAAATATACTAGTAAAATCACGGAAAAAACATAACTAATAGCACAAAGATAAGCTTTAAAGCCCTTTGTGCTTTTTTTGACTAGATTTCACTCCTCACCCTATATACGGTATGATAGTTATAGATTTTGAGAAAATGCCACTACATCTAGTAGTTAGGATGGAGAGATAAATGAAGATTATAAAAAGAGACGGGTCAAAAGTTGACTTTGAATTAGAGAAAATCAAAAGAGCCATATACAAGGCTTTTAAATCAGTAGATTCTTCAATTACTGATGAAAAACTTGAATACATTGCTCAAAAAATTGTAAAAACAATTGAGGAAAAATTCCCAGCTGATCACACAGTTACAGTTGAGGAAGTCCAAGATTTGGTTGAGCTAAATCTGATTGATGAGAATTATTATAGGGAAGTTAAATCCTTTATCCTCTACCGTGCCAAGCACAACATGGACAGGAAGGTAATATCAGATTTCACTAAATATATCTCTGACAAAGGTCTAATGGAATTAATAGGAAAGGTCCAAAGAGAGTTTGATAGCCAAAGATATCCGATAGAGTCTTTATATTTTAAATTTGAATCCTTCACCAAGCCAGAAATGAACGATAAAGATATCCTAGATGCAGTAATTCGTGCAGCAAGCGAGCTTACCAGCAAGGAAGCTCCTGACTGGGAAATAATTGCAGCAAGATTTCTAGGCTACAAGATAAATCTAGAGATAAGAGAGGAAGAAGAACGCTACGATATCTATGATTTCAAATCAAAAATAAGATTTTTAACAGAAAACGACCTCTATGGAGCTTATATTTTAGAAAATTATTCGTCAGAAGACATAGACGAATTAGAAGCCTATTTAGATTATAAAAGAGACGATATTTTTACCTATTCAGGCCTAGATTTATTAAGGAAAAGATATTTAATCACAAGCTATGATGGCCGTCTCCTTGAAAGAGTTCAAGAAATGTTTATGGGAATTGCCATGCACCTTGCTATACCAGAAAAAAACAGGGTCGCATTTGCAAAAAGACTTTATGATATCTTATCAACCTTAAAGGCAACTATGGCAACACCAACAATGACCAATGCCAGAAAGCCATTTAACCAGCTGTCTTCATGCTTTATAGAAACTGTGCCAGATACTTTAAAGGGAATTTATAGGTCAGTAACAAATTTCGCTGAAGTATCTAAACACGGCGGTGGCATGGGCATGTACTTTGGAAAGGTAAGGGCAAATGGATCTGACATCCGTGGTTTTGAGGGAGTTGCCGGTGGAGTTATCCGTTGGATAAGACTTGCCAACGATACAGCTGTAGCTGTTGACCAACTAGGAGTGCGCCAAGGAGCAGTTGCTGTGTACCTTGATATATGGCATAAGGATATGCCTGAGTTTTTAGCCCTTAGGACAAATAACGGAGACGACAGGATGAAGGCTCACGACGTCTTCCCAGGAGTGTGTGTACCTGATCTTTTCTGGAAAGAAGTCAGAGATAATATGGAAGGCGACTGGTATATGTTCGACCCACACGAGGTAGAGAAAAAATATGGCAAGGCAATAGAAGATACCTACGGGGAAGAATTTGAAGAATTTTATGCAAAACTAGTTGCAGATAAGGAAATATCAAGAAGGGTCATGCCAATAAAAGATATGGTAAGACTATTAATCAAGTCTTGGTCAGAAACAGGTACACCTTTTATCTTTAATAGAGACCTAGTAAATAAATACAATCCAAACAAGCACCAAGGCATGATCTATTCATCAAATCTTTGTACAGAGATTGCTCAAAACATGAGCCCATCAGAAACTATTTCCACAGAGATTGTCACAGAAGATGGAGATACAGTAATAGTAAATAAAACAAAACCAGGTGACTTTGTAGAATGTAACCTAGCAAGTCTCACCCTTGGAAAACTAAATGTAAACGATGAAAAAGAGCTTGAAGAAACTGTAAGGACAGTGGTAAGAGCCCTTGATAATGTAATAGACCTAAACTACTATCCAACTCCATATGCGGAAGTAACTAACAAAAAATACAGGGCAATTGGCCTTGGCACCAGTGGCTATCACCACATGCTAGTTAAAAACGATATCAGATGGTCAGATGAAAAAGCTCACTCAGCTTTGGTAGATAGAGTCTATGAAGATATAAACTACTATGCAATAAAGGAAAGTTTAGAAATCGCCAAAGACAAAGGCTCTTACAAAGCTTTTGAAGGAAGCGACTGGCAAACTGGTGCCTATTTTACAGACAGAAACTACACTTCAGAAAGATGGGAAAAATTAGCCGAAGATGTTAAAGAATATGGTCTTAGAAATGGCTACCTAATGGCCATAGCTCCAACAGGATCCACATCAATCATATCCGGCACATCAGCAGGGGTAGATCCAATCATGAGCCGATACTTCTTAGAAGAAAAAAAGGGCGCCATAGTACCAAGAGTGGCACCAGGACTAACCACAAAAACCTTCTGGCTCTACGAAAATGCCCACGATATAGATCAAAACATCTCAATGAGAATGGCAGGAGTAAGGCAAAGGCACCTAGACCAGGCCCAATCAGTAAATATTTATATCACCACAGAATACACCATGAGACAAATCCTAAATGTGTATCTAACAGCTTGGGAAGCAGGGGTTAAAAGCATCTACTATGTGAGAGGTAAATCACTTGAAGTGGAAGAGTGTGATACTTGCTCCGCATAGGATTTATACAATATAAATTTATTTTAGGAGGCGAAAGCCTCCTTCTTTTTATCCAAGATAAATTAATTTTTTATCTAAATTTATATTAATCTTTTATGGAATCGTTCAAATTATCGTTTTTTTGTAATTTTGTAAATTAGATTTTTGTTTTACTTACAGTTGAATCTTCGTCAAGGGGGAAACCCTAGGGAACGTTTCGCACGTTCCCTCATCGGTTTCCCCCTTACACCCCCATTCCGTTACACCCTCCGGGCGACCCCTCTCGGGGGATAAGGAGTTTGCCTATCGGCAAACTTGTTGATATAGTGGAGCCACTGTTTGAGAATATTATTATCCAAACTTTTTTAAAATCCCAAGCCTCCTAAAAATTGCAATCTCGTCTGACTTGTGTTTTTTATTTGTAAATTAGTTCACAGTATTTATAATGCTTTTATTCGTAAAGAGCTGTCAGTGCAACGCTCTCGGCCGCTAGGGCAGGCTCTTCACGGATGCTTGGGATTTTAAAACACTTGGTCTTAAGTTTTTTAACTCTTTTTTTAGAATGCAAAACATATCTAGCAAAGTTTGGCGAAAGCCAAACGAGCTTTGCAAATCCTGGAATATCGAGACAAAGTTTTGTGTTTATCGGGCAAAGATTTCTAATCTAGGGTTGCGTTAAGAAAACTGATTGTTTGAGCGATAGCGAGTTATCAGTTTTTAGCAACCCGACGATTAGAAATCTCTGGGGGGGGAAACCGAAATCTAATACAAGGTAATTCTATCTACACAAAAAAGCTTGCCGAAAAGGCAAGTTTCATTATCCGCCCTCCGCTAAGGAGCCGTCTGGGGGTGTAAGGAAAGGGAGGGTTCGGGAGGGAAGCGATGAGGGACCATACGGAAGGTCCCTTAGCGTCCCTCCCGATTACGAAGAGGTCATGTAAATGACCTTTAATCAATATAAGATAAAATTAATCTCGGATTAAGAAGCTAATGAACGTAATCTTTTTCTTCCAGTCACTCCTATTCGTCGTGCCTTAAAGAAAAAATTACATAAGGTTTTTCATAAATTTCTGCTGCGGTGCTTTGCACCTTGAGAAATTTTGAAAACCGTAAAAACTTTGCCTACAAAGTTTTTACTACCATTAATCTCGGATAAGAAGAAAAAGATAATTTATCTCGGATAAAAAATATAAATGTCTGGTATAATAGTATTATAAGAAGTATTTATTCTTGGATGAAAAAGGAGTTTATTTTGAATAGACGAAGAAGAAAATCTTTAAGTAAAAAAAGGAGTAATGTTTTGTTAATTTTATTTATTGCAAATGCTATTTCATTATTTTTAATGAGCAAGTTTATTAGTCATATTTCTTTTGAAAAATCATCAGCCCTTCTTATTACTGCGGCCGTTTTGACTCTGCTTCAAAAAGTGGTTGAACCTATTCTTAGGTTTTTTGCTTTTCCAATCACATTTTTGACCTTGGGTTTATTTTCCCTCGTTATCTCAGCCTTTGTTTTGTATCTGGCTTTTAAATTTGTTGAGGGAGCTTATATTGATTCCCACTTATTTAGTTTGGTTATTGCGTCAATTGTTTTATCAATAGTTTCATCTATTGTATTAAATATTATTTCCTAGGAGGTAATCATGGAAGAAAGTAGAAGAAAAGAAGTCGAAAAACGTGGTATTTTTAACGAGGACGGGGATATAGATCTTGCTAAGAGAAAAATCATCCAAGGCAATACCACAAACCTCAACGACTTTAACAACCTAAAATATACTTGGACTAGTGATTGGTATAGACAGGCTATGAACAATTTCTGGATACCAGAAGAGGTCAACCTAAACCAGGATATAAAAGATTATAGGAAGCTTGACGGCAATGAAAAGCGTGCTTATGATATGATTATTTCGTTTTTAACCTATCTTGACTCTATCCAGACTGCCAATTTGCCTAACTTACAAACCTATGTGACTGCAAATGAGATTAACCTTTGTTTGTCTATTCAGACTTACCAAGAGTCTATCCATTCCCAGTCTTATTCATACATTCTTGATACCATCTGTTCACCTGAGGAGAGGACTAGGATTTTATATCTTTGGAAGGAAGACGAACACCTTCTAAGACGTAATGAGTTTATAGGAGAGCAATATAACGAATTTTTGGAAGATGATAATGAGTTTAAGTTTGTAAAGGCTTTAATCGCAAATTATATCCTTGAAGGTATCTATTTCTATTCAGGATTTTCATTTTTCTATAACCTAGGAAGAAATGGAAAGATGCCTGGAACAGTGCAAGAGATTAGATATATAAATAGGGACGAAAATACACATTTATGGCTCTTTAGATCCCTTATTAATGACCTTAAGAAGGAAAGAGCTGACCTATTTACCCCTGAGGCTACAGAAATCTACAGGGATATGCTCAAAGAAGGTGTGCGCCAAGAAATTGAATGGGGCAAATATGCTATAGGAGATAATATAGCAGGACTTTCTACCACAATGATTGAAGATTATATTAAATATCTAGGCAACCTTCGTGCCAAGGGCTTAGGTTTTGAACCTCTCTTTGAAGGGTATACAGAAATCCCACAAGCTATGAAATGGGTAGATGAATATTCAGATCCAAATGCAGTTAAGACTGACTTTTTTGAAGCTAAGGTAACTGCTTATTCTAAATCATCTATAATTGAAGACGACCTATAAAATAAAAGCCAGAGCATATTTTGCTCTGGTTTTGTCTTAGATAGTTGAAATTAATATAAGAAAATACCAAAACAAAATAAGAGAGATATTGTACTTATCATATTTGGTTTTTCTTTTCAATATGAATCTCCTGTAGAGATAGATTAAGATATTTATTATTAGAATAATAGTTAAAATTTTACGCATGTTTACTTCCTTATTTATATTAGGTCTGACCTTGTTTCATGTGAAACATTATTTTTTAATCGATTCTTTTATTGAGTCGGCCATGGAGATGGCAAGAGATTTGTTGGCGATAGGTCCTACCACTATTATTGTCACATACTTATTTGATCTTTTTATTACAAATTTTTTGCCAGTTAAGGTGTTTTCCTTCATGAAAAGTCTGATTTCTCCCTCTAAGATTTTTTTATCCTTACTCACTTCTCCCATATTTATTAGCTGGGTCGGATAAATTATATCTCCTGAGTTTAGACTGTAGGCATCGTAAATATTTCCGTCTAGCCTGTCTTCCTTCATTATTATCTCTCCTATTACTTCGTTATTATCCTTGGCTAGGAAATATTTGAAGCCATCGCCCTCTTGATTTAAATAGAAATTTTCTGGTATTTTTAAGGCTAAATCTGAAAAATCTACTTTTCTTGTGGCGTAGATTGATAGG
>QWCK01001531.1_pt1 | contig 33215 bp, 43 predicted proteins | sample 1972571 | NCBI WGS metagenome assembly QWCK01 (sample SAMN09866710, study PRJNA288562) | Human gut metagenome isolate term2_stool, whole genome shotgun sequencing... | isolation source: gut | host: Homo sapiens | place: USA: California | reverse complement strand
TTCCTGCTAAGATATCTCTATTATACAGCAAGTAAACCATTTAGGCTTGTATTTACTACAAAATATATGAACTTTTCAAGGTACTATAGAGGGGCTTTTAACCCCAACATCATGTATATATCAATATTTTTTATTTTTTTGGTAATTTTGTATATATTTCCAAAATAAGAAGTCTTAGCGCCTGAGGGTGGCGGTTAGGAATTTTTATTACTGCCATTCAAATAAAAAGAGCAAGGTACATATCTCTACATACCTTACTCTCAAAATATCTTTTTAGGTCTAGCCGTTTATAATTATTTTTTTGATATTCAACTCTTCATTCAGCAGCACTACATTTGCTATTTTTCCCTCTGTGATTGAGCCATATTGTTCATACAATCCAACACTTTTTGCAGGGTTCATAGTCGCAGCCGCAACTGCGCTCTCCAGCGGAATACCCATCTCTTTAACTGCAGTTCTCATACAATCCATCAAGTTTGTGACAGAACCGGCAATTGCTCCGTCCGATTTCAAAGTCGCAAGCTTTCCTACTACCTTTACATCTTGTCCACCAAGTGTATAATCTCCGTCTGACAAGCCACACGCTCTCATGCTATCACTGACCAACACGACTCTGTCATTTCCAAACATTTGGAATGTCGCACGGACAACTGACGGATGAATATGAATTCCATCACAGATCAACTCTACCATACAGTGTTCACTGTCTCTTGCTGCTCCGATTACTCCTGGCTCTCTATGTGTAAATGGTGGCATCGCATTGTACAGATGTGTTGCATGACAAGCTCCCAATGCATACCCTGTCTTAGCTGTATCGTAGTCCGCTGTCGTATGCGCAAACGAAATATGCACTTCATCCTTCAGCTCACTGATAAATTCCATTGCCCCCTCTACCTCCGGTGCAATATCTACGAGACGAATCAATCCGTTTGCTGCCTCCTGAAGCCTTCTGAACATCGCAACGTCTGGTTTGTGAATATGTGTTGCTGCCTGTGCTCCCTTTTTCTTCGAACAGATAAACGGTCCTTCCATATTGATTCCAGCAAGCACAGCAGCACCTTCTTTGTTCTCGTAAGTTCCTCCGTTTGCCATGATTTTCATCAGCTCTTCTTCTGATAAAGTCATCGTTGCCGGAACAATCGTTGTAACTCCCTGAGACGCCTCATATTCAGCAATCTTCTCAATTGCTTCTTTTGTACCATCACAAAAATCATATCCCATGCATCCATGAAAATGTACATCAATCAATCCCGGGATTGCATAACAGCCTTCTCCGTCAATAATCTCTCCGCTGTCGAACAGATTATGCTTAAAAATTCCATTTTCAATTCCAATTGCTCCTGGTTCAAATGTCTTATCTTCTGTAAATACTTTTACATTTTTAATAATCATAACGCTTTGCACAGTCCCTATCCTGTGCCGCCTCCTTCCAGATCAGATTATGCTTCTACTTTTGAATATGCAGCCGCATCGCAAATCACAGTTACATCTGGATGCATCTGTAAAATAGATGCCGGAACAGATGGTGTTACCGGTCCGCTAAACGCTCTCTTTACAATATCTGCTTTATCTTCGCCGCTTACTACAACAACGATTTTCTTTGCGCTCATAATTGTACCTATTCCCATTGTGTAAGCCTGTCTCGGAACATCATCCACCGATGCAAAGAAACGCTTATTTGCCTCGATTGTACTTTCCTGTAAGTCTACGCAATGTGTCACTTTATCAAATTCTTCTGCTGGTTCATTGAATCCGATATGCCCATTGTGTCCAAGACCTAATAACTGAAGATCAATGCCCCCTAAAGATTTAATCAGCTCTTCATAATTCGCGCATTCTTTTTCTGCATCTGATTCCATACCATTTGGTACGTGTGTATTTGCCTTGTCAATGTTAATGTGATCAAACAAATTGTGATTCATAAAATAATAATAACTTTGATCATTATCTCTTGAAAGACCTTTATATTCATCAAGATTTACTGATTGCACTTGAGAAAAATCAAGATCTCCCTTTTCACATCTTTTGATCAGTTCTTTATAAGTTCCAATCGGAGATGAGCCTGTAGCAAGACCTAAAATACAGTCCGGTTTCATAATCACCTGTGCTCCGATTAAATTAGCAGCTTTTCTGCTCATCCCATTATAATCTGCTGTTTTAATAATTTTCATTCTTTTTCTCCTTCTTTTAATTTTATGTATGTCGAATCTACCTTAATTTTATTATAATATATATTCCTCTTTCTAGCAATTGCACAATCAGCCATATTTTGTGTATAATTGCATACTCCGATTTTTGGAATTTTCTTAGAATTTTACCTAAACGCTAAAATAGATTGCACAAAATAGCTTATCTATTTTGTGCAATCTATTTTTAATCAAGCTCAAGATATTCTGACAAAAATCGCAAAGCCCCATCCTCGTTATTGGATAAAAGGATCACATCAGCATCCCCTTTTACTATTTCAGAAGCATTTGCCATTGCAGCACCAATTCCTGCAAATCTTAACATCTTTCTGTCATTGTCTCCGTCTCCAACCGCAATTGTCTCTTCTTTTTTAATACCAAGCATATCACAAAGCCATTTCAGACCCGATGCCTTACTTACACTACTGTTTTGAAGTTCTATATTATCTGCAATAGAAGAAGTCGCTGAAACTTCCGTTTCCTCTTTCAGCACCATTTTGATTTTTTCCTGTACATTCTGATTTACAAAAAATAAATTAATCTTCTCTATATTTTCAAGCAGTCTATCCTGTGCTTTCAGATGATTTACGAAGGTATGATTCTGTCTGAAATATGAAACAAAATTATCATCTTTGTCAACCTGATTCAGACGGCTGATATTTTCAATATCGGAATATACATTTCCTTCTGAAAAAAATTCTGCAAACCCGTCGGCCACCTCCAGACAATCTGCGATTTTTCGCACGATGTCATATGGAATTGTCCTGCGAAAAAGAAATCTCTGATTTTTCAGATCGTATATACCTGCCCCATTTTCCACTATTGCATAACGTATTCCACTCACTCTTTTCAATTCTTCCGGAAATAGGGGCACGCTTCTTCCAGTGGCAATGACAATCTCAATTCCTCTGTCTATCGCCTTTTGAATCTGTCGAATTGTAAAATCACTTATTTTATTTGCAGAATCCAACAGTGTCCCATCCAAATCAAATGCCGCCAGCCTCACGTCTTTCATATCCATCCCCCTCTTTATCACATCTATCCTATTTTTTCTGCAATCCATGCTTCATAAGGAAGAAATGTCTCAGGAATTTCTGTTCGTTTATAATTGCTGATGACAATCTTCATAGTTTCATCCAGACAATCTCTTACCTCTTCCAATGAAATTTCTTTTTCTGACAGATTCGCTGCCACAAGCCATCTTTTTCCATTCCATGTTCGTTCATATACGAATAATTCTGGATGTTCCGGCAATAACAGATGGTAATCTGCTTCTGTCAAAATATCTTCTGTATGACGCAGTGTGATCAATTTCTGATAATAATAAAAAATGGAATCTTCATCCGCAAGTGCTTCTTTCACATTGATCTCCTGATATCGGTCACTGACTTTGAACCACGGTGTGCCGGTTGTAAATCCTGCATTGTCACTGTCATCCCACTGCATCGGTACACGTGCGTTGTCACGTGCTTTGTTCCAAACCGCCTTTTGAAAATCTTCTCTGCTGATACTCTTGCCAGTTTCCACTAATTCTTTGTACGCATTATGAATTTCCACATCGTCATATTCGTCTAATTCATACTGCACATTCGTCATACCGATTTCCTCTCCCTGGTATATATAAGGAGTTCCCTGCATACCATGCAATACCGTTGCATATGCTTTTGCACATTCCTTACGATATTCACGGTCATTTCCCCATCTGGAAATCACTCTCGGCTGATCATGATTCTCAAAATATAAAGAGTTCCAACCCACTCCATTTACCTTGTTCTGCCACTCACTCATGACTCTTTTTAGTTCTACCAATGAAAATGGTTTCAGCGCCCATTTTCGGTTTACAGATCCTGGAATACGGTCAATATTCATATGTTCAAACGTAAATATCATATTCAGCTCTTTCCGCTCTGGATTGCTGAACAGACTTGCCTCCGAAGCAGTCGACCCTGGTGCTTCTCCTACTGTCATACAGTCATATTTTGAGAGCACTTCTCTGTTCATCTCCTGCAGAAATTCATGCAGACGCGGACCATTGCTATGCATATACCCTGTGTAATACTTCTGCCCTGGCTTCTGCGGATAATCTGGGAAATCGGTATATTTGGAAATTGATGCAATCACATCCATTCGCCATCCATCTACCCCTTTATCAAACCAGTATTTCATAATGTCATAGACTGCCTGTCTCACTTGCTCGTTTTCCCAATTCAAATCCGGCTGTTTCTTTGTGTAGAAATGCAGGTAATATTGTCCTCTTATCTCCGCATATTCCCAAGCGCTTCCACAAAAGCTGGAGCCCCAATTATTCGGCTCACTTCCATCCGCTTTTGGGTCTTTCCAAAAATAGAAATCACTGTACGGATTGTCATCGGATTTATAGCTCTCCACAAACCACTCATGCTCATCCGAAGTATGGTTTACCACAAGATCCAAAATAATTTTGATTCCACGGGCATGTGCCTCTTCGATCAGGCGGTCCATATCCTCGTTTGTTCCAAATTTGTCATATATTTTTCGGTAATCACGGACATCGTACCCATTATCATCCTGAGGAGAATCAAACACAGGACTCAGCCAGACTGCATCTGCCCCAAGCTTTTTGATATAATCCAATTTTTCTATAATTCCGTTCAAATCTCCGAATCCATCTCCGTTAGAGTCTTTAAAACTTCTCGGATAAATTTGGTATACAACTGATTTTTTCCACCATTCACTCATTGTCCTTCTCCTCTTCTTTTATGCAATTCCCAAAACCGATAACACAATGCTAAGTACGATCACTCCAAGAATCAATACTGTGATACTGACATTTTTCTTTTTCAGCAGATAATAACAAAGTAAGGTGATTCCAAGCGGTACAATTCCAACAAAAATCTGATCAAGCATATTCTGAAGGTTCATCACAGATTCCCCCTTCATGCTCACTTCCAGCTTTGAAGTGAATGTCACCATCTGAGCAGTCATTCCTCCGACCATAATCAGACCAACTGTACTCGCCGCCTTCGTCAAAATATTCATCAGACCACTTGCATATACTTTCTGAATATACTGTGAACCAAGTTTATATCCTAAAAATGTTCCGTAATAACGAACTAAAATAGACGGAAGGTTAAAAAGTATTAAAAACACAAGTGGTGCCAATACGTTTCCGCTCTGTCCCATGCTGACTGCAATTCCCGCTGCGATCACACGGAGCACACCCCAAAAGATAGAATCTCCAATCCCTGCAAGAGGTCCCATAAGACTTGATTTTACAGCATTGATCGATGCCGTATCAAAATCCGGTTTCTCGCTATTTTCTTTTTCCATAGAAGCTACAAGTCCCATAATAAATGTCGAAAACGGAACCGTTGTATTGAAGTATGACATACTTCTCGAAAGCGCCTCTTTTTTCTTTTCCGGATCTTTGTAAAAATGATTAAGCGCCGGCATCAGTGAATAACAAAACCCAGATGCTCCTTGTTTTGCCGGGCTTACTGCCGCATACAATGTTGCAGACCGCCAGAATGCTTTTCTTAAAAATTTTCTTTCTTCTGCCGAAACAGATTTTACAAGCTTACTCATTGAAAAATTCCTCCTCTTCCTCATCTAATTCTGTATCTTTTAGATCGCCTGCATACACAGGTCTCATCTGCGCTAGTTTACTCATTTGGTAATCATTCATTCCAATCACTACTGCTATGATCACGCCAAGAACAGCAAGTGCCACAAGTGGCAATTCCAAATATGCCACACAAATAAATCCCAGGAAAAAGAACATACATATTTTCTTGTCCCAAAGCATCTTCATGAGCATTGCCATACCAACAGCCGGAAGAAGTCCGCCGCATACAGTCAGACCATTCATAACTACGTCCGGTATCCATTCAAGAAATGCACTTACTGCCTCCGATCCAAACAGGATTCCAAAAAATGCAACCAGAGAATACAAAGCCCAATTCACTGCCCATAGTCCATAATGCAGTGCAGTAATCTGCTTTTGTTTTCCCTCCTGCGCCAGCCTGTCAAATGTCTTCGCAAACATTCCGACAATAAAAATATATAAAAGTGTCTTAATCTGTAATCCCAAAATTCCAATTGGGAGTGCCAAAGTCAGTGCAACCTCACTGCCTTTTCCCATCATGATCGCAAACGCTGTGCCTACTGCTGTAGCAATTCCAGGCTCCGCCGCAGATGCTCCACCGATATTTACCACTCCCATAAAAACAGCTTCCAACGCTGCGCCTACAGTCACTCCGGTTGATAAATCTCCCAGGAACAGTCCTACAAGCGGTCCGATTACAATCGGTCTGTTTAACATTGTAAATCCTGCTAACTCTGCCCCTCCAACGCAGATAAATACTGCTAATGCCACTAAAAATGCTTCTACCATTGTTCATTCTCCTCCTTTTATCTCTTGTTACTCATCCAGTTTCCCAAGTACATCTTTCACAAGTTTCTGCTCATCATTTGGAACTTGCTGCATACAAACTTTATCGTCCAATTCCACTAGTTTTTTCAAACTTTGTATCTCCTCTTTCGTAAGCATGATAGTCGGTGATAAACTCTGCTTTTTCGATGCCTCAATTCCATCAAATCTTCCTGTGTTTCCAAGATTCAAAAATCCAATCTCTCCAACATTCTCTCTTACAGTCACTGCATCTTTCACAGTTCTTGTCAAAACAAGAATTCGCATTTTTTCTGCTTTTGGATGATTCAGCATTCGAATAGCCTCTTGAACCGGCTTAATCAGCACTTTAATCCCTGCCGGAACTGCCATTTTCAATGCCATCTTCTGTGTCGGATCATTTGCCGCCTCATCGTTTGCAACCACAATTCCCTGTACTTTCAGCTGCTTTGTCCATGTCATTGCTACCTGACCATGAATCAATCTGTCATCAATACGCAATGCCGCAATCTTCGCTGTTGAATTTTCATAGTTTTCCGGCTGTTTCACAACTTGTTTCTTTTCTTGAGTACTCTTTTTCAATTTATTTTCCTCAACCAGACACCCATCTGCACTTACTAGTTTAAGTTCCTGTCTTGCCTCTTCAATCATCTTCTGTAGTTCATCGACAGTCACATCATCATCTGCAAACATAATTTGTATGAGAATTGGTATATTCACTCCGGTAATCAATACCACATTTTTCCTCTCACTGTACTTCAAGAGCTTCTGATTCACACTTCCCCCTTGTATGTCCGTGAATACAAAAATTTTTTCTTCGCCAGCCTGTTCAAAAAACTGACTCATTTGAGTTTCAATATCGTCATCGGGCTCTACATATGCATCAATTGTTGTAATCTCTGCCATGTTTCCTACCAAAAGCTGTATTGTGCGACTCATTCCGGATGCCATTTTTCCATGTGTCGCAATCAGTACTTTTTTCATCTCATTTCCTCCTTTTTCTATGTCATACTCTCTCAAAGTTATGTATGTAACTTATCTTGTTTTAAAGATATCACTCATTTATTTATGTGTAAATAGGTTATATACATAACCTATAAAATAGACAAGAAAATCAAAGATTTTCGCACAAAAAAAACATGAAAATTGTAAATAATGAACAATCACTTTTGCAACTTTCATGTTTTCTATTTTTCTCTTCTGAACTATTTTCTACACAGACTGCCGTGTGATCAACGTAACCGGAAATCGAAATTCCATCTCCAGGTCTGGAAACTCTCCTTCTTTTTGCTCAATTAAAGAAATCAGCGTATCAACTGCTTTTACTGCCCGTTCTTTTATATTCTGATGAACCGTTGTAAGCTTAGGTGTAGTGTATCTGGCATAATTAATATCATCATATCCTGCAATCCCAATCTGTTCCGGAACTTTTATCTTTCTATCCGCCAGAAAGCTCATTGCCTCAATTGCAAACAAGTCTGAAAGAAAGAATGCTGCTGTTTTCTTTGCAAATGGAATTTGACTGACAAGTTCTGCATAATGCTTTTCTCTCTCTGAGCGGCTTCTGCCAAGCGCCATAAAGTAAACTTTTGCTTCTCTCTGTCTGAAATGTCCCAGCGCCTGCTGTGCCCCTTCCCATCGCATGTGGTCTACACCATGATCCCTTGATGCACAGACAAATATCTGATCATAACCAATATTCAAAAGATACTGCGTCATCATATAACCACCACTTATATCATCCAGTCCGATATTCGGCACAATCTGATTCCCTTCCAATTCGCCATATGCGTCAATTGACACGACCGGCTTTTCTATCATATAATACATTTTTTCACAATCTCGCTTTGTGAAAGATAATGTCACAACACCATCAATGTCCCAGGCCATCACCATCCGGAAAATGTCATCTAGATTATCAGCCGAATAGAACATCATATAATATCCAAGTGTTCTTATTTTTTCCTCAATAAACCCGAGAATTTTGCCATAAAAAGGATCTGCCAAAATCGCCTCATCAAATTTTTTATGCGAGTTTATCACAACTGCGATAAGCCTTGAGTTTCCATGTCTCAACACTCTAAGTCCCATCTTTTGAACATATCCCATCTCTTTGATAAGATTCTGTATTTTTTCGATATTGGCAGGTGATACTTTTTTTGTTTTTCCGTGAATTACATTGGAAACAGTTGTCGTACTGACTCCTGCCTTTTCCGCGATATCTTTTATTGTGACCATACTCATCGTCCCCTTTATATCCCTTTATGCAAAAATACCCGACAGCAAGTTGTCGGGTATTCTAATCACTATTGATTTACACTAATTCAAGAAGAACTTCCATAGCGGCATCACCTTTACGTAAACCGATTTTTACGATTCTTGTGTAACCACCGTTACGGCTCTCATATTTAGGAGCGATCTCTGTGAATAATTTTTCCACTAAATCAACTTCTTTTGCACTTCTCTTCTTGCCATCTTTTACTTCAACTACAGGATAAAGAACTTTTAACATTTGTCTTCTTGCATGTAATCTTGAAGGCATATCTTTTTTGATTGTTTTTTCAACTTCATCATAAACAGTAACTTTTTTACCATCTACAACTTCTTTTACTCTCTTGCCGTCTTTGTCTTTACGAGCAACTTTTGCCATAACTTTTACTTCTTCAAAGTTATCTTTTTCTTTTACAGCTAAAGCGATAAGACCTTCAGCAACTTTGCGGATCTCTTTTGCTTTTGCTTCTGTTGTAACGATTTTACCATTGTTAAGTAAAGCTGTTACCTGATTTCTGATTAATGCTTTTCTTTGGCTTGATGTTCTTCCAAGCTTTCTATATTTTGCCATAATAATTATCCTCCATTTGACACGTGGTTATGCTTCTTCGGGCTTACTAGCCATGTGCTTAGTCATGCCATCGGTCTTACTGACTAACATAATTTTCACTAAGTGCTCTACTCTTCACCTTGGCTCAGTTCAAGACCAAGCTCTTTTAATTTAGCTAATACTTCTTCTAAAGATTTACGTCCAAGATTACGTACTTTCATCATATCTTCAGGAGTTCTATTAGTTAACTCTTCAACTGTATTGATTCCTGCTCTCTTCAGACAGTTATATGAACGAACAGAAAGTTCTAATTCATCAATGCTCATCTCAAGCACTTTTTCTTTTTCATCGTCTTCTTTTTCAATCATAACTTCCGCTGCCTGAGCAACTTCTGATAAATCGATGAATAATTTCAAGTGTTCGTTGAGCACTTTCGCTGCAAGACTGACTGCTTCGTCCGGAAGCAATGTACCATTAGTATATACATCAAGTGTCAGCTTATCATAATCTGTAATCTGACCAACACGTGTATTCTCTACTGTAAGATTTACACGTTCTACCGGTGTATAGATAGAATCAATCGGAATTACCGCAATTGGTAAATCCTCTTTTTTATTCTTATCTGCGCTCACATAACCTCTGCCCTTTGTGATTGTAAGTTCCATGTACAGTTTGCTGTCAGCTCCGCCATTCAAAGTTGCGATAACCGCATCAGGATTCATAATCTCAATATCCGGATCTACCTGAATGTCAGCTGCAGTAACTACACCTTCACCTTCAAACTCGATGTAAGCAGTCTTTGGTTCGTCTGTTTCTGAAGTATTTTTGATAGCTAATGATTTTAAATTCATTACAATCTCAGTAACATCTTCTTTTACTCCCGGAATTGAGCTGAACTCATGTAAAACTCCATCGATTTTCACCTGACTGATTGCAGCTCCAGGTAATGAAGAAAGCATAATTCTTCTCAAAGAGTTACCAAGTGTTGTTCCATAACCTCTCTCTAAAGGCTCTACAACAAATCTTCCGTATTTCTTATCTTCTGAAATCTCAGTAATTTCAATATTTGGTTTATTAAAATCAAACACTACAAAGCCCCTCCTTTTGGGTTATTAAAGTATTGAGGGTGAATCAGTTTCTAAATAATCCTAGGGATTATTTAGAATATAATTCGACAATCAACATCTCGTCTACAGGAACATCGATAACTTCTCTTGTAGGAAGTTCTTTTACAGTTCCCTGAAGGCCTTCTGCATTTACATCTAACCATTCTGGAACTAATCTTCCACCTGTTACTTCTAAGATATCTTTATATCTCTGTGAACCTTTGTGTTTTTCTTTGATTTCGATAACATCTCCAGCTTTTACTAAGTAAGATGGGATATTTACTTGTTTACCATTTACTAATACATGTTTGTGGTCAACAATCTGTCTTGCTTCTTTTCTTGTTCTTGCAAATCCCATACGGAATACAACATTGTCTAATCTTGACTCAAGAAGAATCATAAGATTTTCACCTGTCATACCGTTCATTTTAGAAGCTTTTGCAAAGTAATTTCTAAATGGTTTTTCTAAAACGCCATAGATAAATTTCGCTTTTTGTTTTTCGCGTAATTGAAGTCCATATTCGCTCATTTTTCTATTAGCTCTTTTTAATTGTCTGTTAGATTTTTTATCGATTCCTAAATAGATTGGATCCATACCAAGTGATCTACATCTTTTAAGAACTGGAACTCTGTTTACTGCCATGTTCTATATCCTCCTATTACACTCTTCTACGTTTTGGTGGGCGACATCCGTTATGTGGAACCGGAGTCACATCTTTGATACTTGTTACATCAATACCGCATGCCTGTAATGCACGGATCGCTGCCTCTCTACCAGAACCTGGTCCTTTTACCATAACGTCTACTGATTTAAGACCATGTACTAATGCTGCTTTAGCTGCTGTCTCAGCTGCCATCTGAGCTGCATAAGGAGTAGATTTTCTTGAACCTCTGAATCCTAGACCACCAGCACTTGCCCATGAAAGAGCATTTCCCTGAGCATCTGTTAATGTTACGATTGTATTATTAAAAGATGATTGAATGTGTGCTTGTCCGCGTTCAACGTTTTTCTTGACACGTTTCTTTGTCACTTTTTTTGTAACTTTTTTAGCCATTTAAACTAACCTACTTTCTTTGTTTTTGTTATATTGTTTCTTTTCATAAGGTAGTTCTTCTTACTAAATTCGTGCATCGGTATTCCCTCGCACTCATTAAGTTCCGAAGAACAAAGTTCGCACTAACCTCAAGTTGCGTTTAACAACTTGCTTTCGCTAAGTGCTCTACTTTTATTTCTTCTTATTTGCAACAGTTCTCTTAGGACCTTTTCTTGTTCTTGCGTTTGTCTTTGTCTTCTGACCACGAACAGGAAGTCCTTTTCTATGACGAATACCACGGTAGCATCCGATTTCCTGTAATCTCTTGATGTTTAAAGCAATCTCTCTACGAAGATCACCTTCTACCTGATAGCTTTCATCGATAACAGCACTGATCTGTTTTACTTCTTCGTCTGTTAAGTCTCTACAACGAGTGTCTGGATTTACTCCAGCTGCCTCCAAAATTTTTGTTGCGCTTACTCTACCGATTCCGTAGATGTAAGTCAAACCGATTTCTACACGTTTGTCTCTTGGTAAGTCTACACCAGCAATACGAGCCATGTAATTTTCCTCCATCTTGAATTTTAGTAAATAAATAACTGCAGCCCGATAAAATATCGCCTGAAATGTGTGCAGATATTTATTCCCATTGGTTAATATTGTCTCAAATTGGGGTACATCATAACGTACCCAGCTGCTAGATACTACAGCCTTTCCCGGAAATGACACCGGGTATTATAAGCAATATACATCGAGGAATAGTTTCCCTGTATATTAATAGTGTTTCCACACCGCCTGGCGTGTCACACTACAGCCGCCTAAATAATGTTTGTGCTCTCACGCACAAAATCGACAACGATAATTATCCTTGTCTTTGTTTGTGTTTCGGATTTTCACAGATTACTCTGATGCTTCCTTTTCTTTTAATAATTTTGCATTTTTCGCAAATTGGTTTAACTGATGATCTAACCTTCACGTCAAATCCTCCTTTCATCCACTGCTTTGCCTGTATTTACCACGTTTTCTAATATTAGATACTAGAAAACGTTCGTTTTACATTATAGCATTATTTTTTATTTAAAGTCAATACTTTTTTATTTATCTCTCCAAGTAATTCTTCCTTTTGTCAAATCATATGGTGACAGCTCTAAAGTTACTTTATCTCCCGGCAGGATCTTGATAAAGTTTGTGCGAAGCTTTCCACTGATATGCGCTAAGACCTGATGGCCATTTTCCAATTCTACTTTAAACATTGCATTTGGTAATTTTTCTACTACTGTTCCTTCAATTTCAATTACATCAGCTTTTGACATTTCTAATTCCTCCCTGTTTCCTTATCAAATAATTTTAGTATTCGCTTTATTGCAACATCGTCCATTCCGGACAGCTCATACTTTTCACATATGAGCTGTACATGTTTCTTTTTCTTTTTTTTCGGGTTCTCAAGTTTTCTGCCGGAACCGTCTATTAAATATACATATGTTTCATCCACCTGATGTATCACATACACATGCCCTTTATCATGTCCGGCTTTGGATCTTGCAAGCATTCCAACTTCATATTTTTCCATACTGCATCCTCTTTTACTTCGATAAGGTCAAAAGTATTGGTTCGTCTTCTGTGATCAGTACTGTGTTTTCATAATGTGCTGACAGCGAACCGTCTCTTGTCACAACTGTCCAGTCATCGTCCAGCCAGTTGACGGCACAACCTCCGATGTTGATCATCGGTTCTATCGCTAAAGTCATTCCTTTTCGAAGTTTCATTCCCTTTCGGTTCATATCGTAATTTGGTATTTCCGGAGCCTCATGCAGCTTTGTTCCGATGCCGTGTCCACACAGATCACGAACTACGCCGTATCCACGTTCCTCTGCATATCTGCCGATTGCGGAAGAAATTTCAAATAAATGGTTGCCCTCTTTTGCAAACTTTATTCCCTCAAAGAAACATTCTCTTGTCACTTGGATCAAGTCCTTTGCCTCTTTGCTGATCTCTCCGATTCCATGGGTTCTTGCCGCATCTGAATGGTAACCTTTATAAATAACGCCTGCATCCAAACCTACGATGTCGCCTTCCTTCAGGACTCGTTTCGCACTTGGAATTCCATGAACAACTTCATCATTTACAGAAACACAGATGGATGCCGGATATCCGTTATAGTTCAAAAAAGAAGGCTCGCATCCATAGCTGCGTATAATCTCTTCTCCCAAACGGTCTATATCAAGTGTTGTCATTCCCGGATGTAATGCTTTCCCCAATTCATCGTGAACGATCTCCAAGATTCTTCCGGCTTCCTTCATCAATTCAATTTCTCTTGCTGATTTTATTGTAACTGGCATAATGTTTACGCTCCTAACACGTTTACGATAGCAGCAAATACCTCATCAATATCTACAGTACCATCTACTTCTACTAAAATATTTTTTTCTGTATAATAATCAATCAATGGCTGTGTCTGCTCATGATATACATTCAGACGTTTCTGTACTGTCTCTGGCTTGTCATCTTCTCTTAAGATTAATTCTCCATGACAGTTATCGCATATATTTTCTTCTTTTGTAGGTGCATATACAATATGATATGTAGCACCGCAGTCCACACATGCTCTGCGTCCCGACATACGGCGGACAATGTTTTCATCTGGAACTTCCACATTGATTGCGTAGTCCATCGCTTCTCCCATCGCTGCCAAAGCTTTGTCAAGTGCCTCTGCCTGAGGAATTGTTCTCGGGAAACCGTCTAAGACATAACCATTGCTGCAGTCATCCTGCTTTACGCGGTCTACGACCAAATCTACAACAAGTTCATCCGGCACTAAAAGTCCCTGATCCATATATGTCTTTGCTTTCTTTCCAAGCTCGGTTCCGTTTTTAATATTTGCTCTGAAAATATCTCCTGTGGAGATATGAGGAATCGAATACTTTTCAGCAATTTTCTTTGCCTGTGTCCCTTTTCCCGCACCAGGTGCACCTAACATTATAATTTTCATATGCTTTCCTCCATAAAAATATCCATATAGCATTTTAACTCGCTGAACTTCTATCCTACCAAGACTGAAATTCAACGAGCTAAATAGCTAAACAATTACTTGCCTACTTATGTTTTTAGTATCCAAGGAAGCTGTTACTGCTTACAGAACCTTTTCCACTATTCAAAAATCCTTTGTAGTTACGTACAAGCATCTGTGATTCGATTTGTTTTAACGTCTCTAACACAACACCTACGATGATGATGATAGAAGTTCCACCAAACGAAACATGTGCTCCAAAAACTCCATTAAAGAAGAATGGAATTACCTGTACAATCACTAATCCAATAGCACCTATAAAAATAATATATTTCAAAATCTTTGCTAAGTAATCTACAGTTGGTTTTCCTGGTCTGATACCTGGAATAAAACCACCGCTCTTTTTCATATTATTCGCAATTTCCAACGGATTAAATGTAATTGATGTATAAAAATATGCAAATAAAATTGTCAAGATAATGTATACAATCAATCCCCATGAATACTTGATATTCTCTGGATTACACCAGTTATTCGAGTTTAATCCTCTTAAAATCTCACTTCCGATACCGTCTCCATCACCTTTTCCAAGGAAAGATGCGATCACGATTGGGAACTGCATTAAAGAAGATGCAAAAATAACCGGAATTACTCCTGCTGTATTCACTTTCAACGGAATGAATGTAGATTGTCCCCCCACATTTTTTCTTCCTTGAATTTTCTGTGAATATTGAACTGCGATTTTTCTCTGTCCATCCTGAAGGAAAATAACAAACACAATAACTGCAAGGATGATTGCTACGATAATGAACGCCGCTAATCCTGCTGTTGCAAGGCTCTTTCCCTTCATAAACTGAGTATATAATGTATTAAAGTCATCTGGAATACGTGAAAGAATATTAATCAAAAGTACGATAGAAATACCATTTCCAACACCTTTTTCTGTAATTCTCTCTCCAATCCACATCAAGAATGCGGAACCAGCTGTCAATGTAAGTACTACGATTGCTGCGTTCACAAAGTTATATTCTACAAGTAATCCGCTGCGTCCAAATCCAACTGCCATAGCTGTTGACTGGATTAAAGCTAAAAGAACTGTCACATAACGTGTAAATGCTGCAATTTTCTTTCTTCCTTCTTCACCATCTTTTTGCATCTCTTCCAATTTTGGAATCGCAATTGTAAGAAGCTGCATAATAATAGATGATGTAATATAAGGTGTAATACTCAAAGCGAATATTGACATTTGTTCAAATGAACCACCTGTGAAAGCGTTAAAAAAATTAAACGCTTCCCCAGTTTGATTTGCAAAGAAATTTTGAATAAAAGTTGGATCCACTCCCGGTGTAGGCAGTTGTGATCCAAGTCTAACAACGAACAGCATTGCAAATGTATAGAAAATTTTCTTTCGAATCTCTTCTATTTGAAATGCTTTCCGAAATGTCTTTAACATTAGATCACCTCAGCTTTTCCACCAAGACTTTCAATTTTAGCTGCTGCACTTGCACTAAATGCGTTTGCCTGAACTGTAAGTTTCTTAGTTAACTCTCCGTTTCCAAGAATTTTTACTCCATCTCTAGGATTTTTCACAATACCAGCTTCAATAAGAGTTTCTACTGAAACAACTGTATCGTTTTCAAATACCTCTAATGCGCTTACGTTAATACCAACGATCTCTTTTGTATTTCTGTTAGTGAAACCTCTTTTTGGTATTCTTCTATATAATGGCATCTGTCCACCTTCGAAACCTGGTCTTGTGCCGCCTGAACGTGCTTTCTGACCTTTGTGTCCTTTTCCGGCAGTTTTACCATTTCCAGAACCGTGTCCACGGCCTCTTCTGAAATTATCACTATGTTTTGATCCTTCTGCTGGTCTTAAGTTTGATAAGTCCATCGTGACACCTCCTTATCTTTTTCTTATACTTCTTCTACTTTTACTAAATGTCTTACTTGTTGTACCATTCCTCTTGTTGCAGCGTTATCTGGTAAAACAACTGTTTTGTTCAGTTTTTTAAGACCTAAAGCTTCAACTGTTTTTTTGTGTTTTGGCACAGCACCGATTGTAGATTTTACTAATGTAACTTTTAAATTTGCCATTTTCAATCTCCTCCTTAGCCTAAGATTTCTTCTACAGATTTACCGCGAAGCTTAGCTACTTCTTCTGGAGTCTTGATCTGACTTAATCCATTAATTGTAGCAAGTACTACGTTTTGTTTATTGTTAGATCCCAATGATTTTGTACGGATATTTTTGATACCTGCAAGCTCAATTACCGCACGAGCCGGTCCTCCGGCGATAACTCCAGTACCTTCCGGAGCTTTTTTCAGTAATACTGAAGCACTTCCGAATTTACCAATCAAATCATGTGTAATACTTTCGTTTTCATCTAAGGAAACAGAAATGAGTTTTTTCATAGCATCTTCTTTTCCTTTGCGGATTGCTTCCGGAATTTCAGTAGCTTTTCCTAAACCTGCACCAACATGGCCATTTCCATCACCAACAACTACTAAAGCTGTGAATCTGAAGTTACGACCACCCTTAACAACTTTTGTTACACGTTTGATTGATACCACTTTTTCTGTTAGTTCTAATTGACTAGCATCAATACGATTTTGTTTCATGTGTGTTCCTCCTCCTAGAATTCTAATCCAGCTTCTCTAGCTGCATCTGCTAACGCTTTGATTTTTCCCTGGTAGATAAATCCACCTCTGTCAAAGACAACAGTGTTAATACCTTTTTCAATTGCTTTTTTAGCAATTACAGTTCCCAAATATGCTGCTGCATCAACGTTGTTAGTTTTTTCTAATTCTGCTTTTACATCTTTCTGTACAGTAGATGCTGATACCAGAGTAGTTCCAACTGTATCGTCAATAATTTGAGCATACATATGATTATTACTTCTAAACACAGCTAAACGTGGTCTTTCAGCAGTTCCGCTGAAACGGTTACGTAATTTTCTATGTTTGTTTACACGAACTTCGCTTCTTGATTTTTTACTAACCATCTTCACACTCTCCTTAATTATTTTTTACCAGTCTTACCAACTTTACGTCTAATAACTTCATCAGCATATTTAATACCTTTACCTTTGTATGGTTCCGGTCTTCTCTTATCTCTGATTTCAGCTGCGTATTGGCCTACTTTTTCTTTATCGATACCTTTTACAGTAATTTTGTTCTGTCCGTCAAGTACTGTCTCAACACCTTCTGGATCGATCATTTCTACTGGATGAGAGTATCCTAAGTTTAATGTTAATTTGTTTCCTGATTTTGCGGCTCTGTAACCAACACCGTTTACTTCAAGAACTTTTTCATATCCCTGAGTAACACCAACAACCATGTTGTTGATCAGTGTTCTTGTAAGACCATGTAAAGCTTTCATTTTCTTTAAATCACTTGGTCTTGTTACTACAACTTCTTCGCCTTCTTTTTTGATTTCCATTTCTACTGGAAGTTCTCTTACAAGAGTTCCTTTTGGACCTGTTACAGTCACTTTGTTATTCTCAGCGATTTCAACAGTTACACCTGCTGGAATTGCTACTGGCAGTCTTCCTATACGTGACATACCCTTACCTCCTACACTTAAATTTTCGGAGAAGCAGCTATGGCTTCTCTGTTTTCAGTTGCTTTCGGGCTACCAAACAAATGCTAAAACTTCTCCACCTACGTTAAGTTTTCTAGCTTCTTTATCTGTAATAACACCCTGATTTGTTGAAATGATAGCTGTTCCAAGTCCGCCTAAAACTCTTGGAAGTTCGTCTCTATTTGCATATACACGAAGTCCTGGTTTAGAAATTCTCTTAAGACCTGTAATAACTTTTTCATTCTTATCAGCACCGTATTTTAATGTGATACGGATTGTCTTAAAGTTTCCGTCTTCTACGATGTCATATTTTGTAATGTATCCTTCGTTTAAAAGAATATCAGCGATAGCGATTTTCATTTTAGACGCCGGAACATCTACTGTATCATGTTTAGCAGTGTTTGCATTACGAATTCTTGTAAGCATATCTGCGATTGGATCACTCATAGTCATTTGAAGTTGCCTCCTTATATTTTCTCATTTACTGTTACATCCTTCAGATGCAGTCGGTAAAAACCGACCACTTCCACTACGGATATCCTAGTTTTCACTAAGCTGCTTACCAGGATGCTTTTTTCACTCCTGGAATTTGTCCTTTGTAAGCTAATTCACGGAAACATACTCTGCAGATTCCGTATTTTCTTAAATATGCATGTGGACGACCACAGATTCTACAACGATTATACTCTCTAGTAGAGAATTTTTGTTTACGTTGTTGTTTGATTTTCATAGATGTTTTTGCCATGAAATATTTCCTCCCTACTATTTTGTAAATGGCATATTGAACTGAGTCAACAATTCGCGAGCTTCTTCGTCTGTCTTAGCTGTTGTAACAAAGATTACGTCCATACCTCTTACTTTATCAACCTTATCGTATTCGATTTCAGGGAAGATTAATTGTTCTTTGATACCAAGAGCATAGTTACCTCTTCCATCAAATGCGTTAGGATTAACACCTCTAAAGTCACGTACACGAGGTAATGCTAAGTTAATCAGACGATCAACGAACTCATACATCTTTTCTCCTCTTAATGTAACTTTACATCCGATAGCCATACCTTCTCTAAGTTTGAAGTTAGCTACTGATTTTTTCGCTTTTGTAAGAACCGCTTTCTGACCTGCAATTTTCTCAAGGTCAGCTACAGCTGATTCTAAAACTTTGTGATTATCTTTTGCTTCGCCAACACCCATGTTGATAACAACTTTATCAAGTTTTGGCACTTCCATAATATTTTTATAACCAAATTTTTTGATCATTGCGTCAACGATCTCGTTCTGGTATTGTTCTTTCAGTCTACTCAAAGTTTATTTCCTCCTTCCTTAGATTAGTCAATAACTTCGCCTGTTGATTTTGCAACACGTACTTTTTTATCTCCATCCATTTTGAAGCCTACTCTTGTAGCTTTTCCTTTATGAAGATACATTACGTTAGATGCATCAATAGGTCCTTCTTGATGAATGATGCCACCATTCTGATTAGCAGCACTTGGTTTTGTGTGCTTTGTCAGCATGTTTACACCTTCAACTAATACTGTGTTATCTTTTTTATTAACAGCAATTACTTTGCCTTCTTTATCTTTATCTTTTCCGGCGATTACTTTAACAGTATCACCTTTTTTGATTTTCATAGTTGACATCCTTTGGCACCTCCTTATAGTACTTCCGGAGCTAATGAAACAATCTTCATAAATTGTTTATCGCGAAGCTCTCTTGCTACTGGTCCAAAAATACGAGTTCCTCTTGGGTTTTTGTCATCTTTAATAATTACAGCAGCATTTTCATCAAATCTGATGTATGAACCGTCTTTACGACGAGTTTTGTTTACTGTACGAACAACTACAGCTTTTACCACATCACCTTTTTTAACAACGCCACCTGGTGTTGCATCTTTAACAGAAGCAACGATTACATCACCGATGTTTGCATATCTTCTAGTAGAACCACCTAACACACGAATGCAAAGTAATTCTTTCGCACCTGTATTATCTGCTACTTTAAGTCTACTTTCTTGCTGTATCATGCAGGTAAACCTCCTTCAATACTATTTTACTTTTTCCATAACTTCAACAAGTCTCCATCTTTTATCTTTTGATAATGGTCTTGTCTCCATAACTTTTACTTTGTCACCGATGTTGCATTCATTTGCTTCATCATGTGCTTTCAATTTATATGTTCTCTTTACGATTTTGTTGTAAAGAGGATGTTTAACGTGGTCTTCAACTGCAACTACAATAGTTTTATCCATTTTGTTGCTGATAACTTTACCAACACGTGTTTTTCTTAAATTTCTTTCCACAGTTTTGCTCCTTTCACAATTTTCAACACAATCTCATTATTATTCAGCTTTAGAAGCTTCTGTAATAACTGTCTGAATTCTAGCAATATTTCTTCTTACTTCTTTAATTCTGCTTGTGTTTTCTAATTGATTTGTTGCGTTTTGGAATCTTAAGTTAAAAAGTTCCTTTTTAGCAGCTACTAATTCTTCGTTTAATTCTGCAACTGATTTTCCTTTTAAATCTTTTACAAATGTATTAATTTTCACTGTTATCACCGCCTTCTAAATCTTCGCGAGAAACGATCTTACATTTACAAGGTAATTTGTGCATAGCAAGACGTAATGCTTCACGAGCTACTTCTTCAGGTACTCCTGAAAGTTCAAACATTACACGTCCTGGTTTTACAACTGCTACCCAGTATTCAAGAGTTCCTTTACCAGAACCCATACGTGTTTCAGCTGGTTTCGTAGTTACAGGTTTGTCAGGGAATATTTTAATCCAAACTTTACCACCACGTTTGATGTAACGTGTCATCGCAATACGGGCAGCTTCAATCTGGTTTGAACGGATCCAGCATGGTTCCATTGCAACAATACCATATTCACCATTTGTAATTTTATTTCCACGTAAAGCTTTTCCTTTCATAGAACCACGGAATTGTTTACGACGTTTTACTCTTTTAGGCATTAACATAATTATTTATCGCTCCCTTCCTTAGTTGCTTTCGTTGGAAGAACTTCGCCTTTATAAATCCAAACTTTCACACCTACTTTACCGTAAGTTGTGTCTGCTTCAGCGAATCCATAATCAATATCAGCTCTAAGTGTCTGAAGTGGAATAGTTCCTTCGCTGTAGAACTCTGTACGAGCCATATCAGCTCCACCCAAACGTCCTGATACTGCTGTTTTGATACCAAGTGCTCCAGATTTCATTGTTCTTGACATGCAAGATTTCATAGCACGTCTGAATGAAATACGGTTCTCTAACTGTAATGCAATGTTTTCAGCTACTAACTGAGCATCTTTATCCGGTCTTTTGATTTCTTTGATATCAACAACTAATTTTTTATCTGTGAACTGTTGAAGTTCTTTTTTCACTTTTTCAATCTCAGCTCCACCTTTACCGATTACAACACCCGGTTTTGCTGTGTAGATGATAATTTTCACACGGTCAGAAGCTCTTTCGATCTCGATCTTAGAAACTCCTGCGCTGTATAATTTCTTTTTCAGAAATGTTCTGATTTTATGATCTTCTACTAAATAATCTGCAAATTTATCTTCTGCATACCATTTAGAGTCCCAATCTTTGATAACACCGACTCTCAAGCCATGAGGATTAACTTTCTGTCCCATTATTGCCCTCCTTATCTTTCATTCAGCACTAAAGTAATGTGGCTCATTCTCTTTTCGATTCTGTAAGCTCTACCCTGTGCTCTCGGTTTAATTCTCTTCATTGTTGGTCCCTTGTTTGCGTAACATTCTTCAATGTAAAGGTTCTCAACATTCATACCGTTGTTGTTCTCAGCGTTTGCGATTGCTGATTCTAATAATTTCTTTATTAAGCTAGAAGCATATCTTGGATTGTATGTTAAAATACCAAGTGCTGTTTGTACATCCTTACCTCTGATGGCATCTAATACGAAACATGCTTTCTGAACAGAAACTCTAGCGTAAGATAACTTAGCTGATGGTCTAGTGTCCTTATTTGCATTTCTCTCTCTTTTGATCTGGGATCTATGTCCTTTTGCCATGGATGAACCCTCCTTTCAAATTACGATTAATTAACGAACTCTTGATTTCTTTTCGTCTTTTCCATGTCCTCTGTATGTTCTTGTTGCAACAAACTCTCCAAGTTTGTGTCCAACCATATCTTCTGTTACATATACAGGTACATGTTTTCTTCCGTCATGAACTGCGATTGTATGTCCAACCATTTGTGGGAAAATAGTAGAACGACGTGACCAAGTTTTGATAACTGATTTGTCACCTGCTTCGTTCATAGCTTTTACTTTTTTCAGTAAGCTTTCATCCGCGAATGGTCCTTTTTTAAGTGAGCGAGCCATAGGTTCTAACCTCCTTGTAAACTGATTTATTTAATACCTTTACCATCTCTTCTTCTAACGATTAACTTGTTAGACTGTTTGTTTTTCTTTCTTGTCTTAAGACCAAGTGCTGGTTTACCCCAAGGTGTACATGGACCTGGACGACCAATTCCTGTCTTACCTTCACCACCACCATGTGGATGGTCATTAGGGTTCATTACAGAACCACGAACTGTAGGTCTGATACCCATGTGACGTTTACGTCCGGCTTTACCAATGTTAATCAGGTTGTGATCTCCGTTACCTACAACACCGATTGATGCTCTACAGATGATTGGCACCATTCTCATTTCGCCTGATGGCAATCTTAATGTTGCATATTTTCCTTCTTTAGCCATTAACTGAGCGCTGTTACCAGCTGAACGAACTAACTGTCCGCCTCTTCCTGGATATAACTCAATGTTGTGGATCTGTGTACCTACTGGGATCTCAGAAAGTGGTAAGCAGTTTCCTACTCTCACTTCAGCTTCCGGTCCGTTCATTACTTTCATTCCATCTGTTAAGCCTTGAGGCGCAAGAATATAAGCTTTTTCACCATCTGCGTAGCAGATAAGTGCGATATTCGCTGTTCTGTTTGGATCGTACTCGATTCCGATTACAGTTGCCGGAATACCATCTTTCTTTCTCTTAAAGTCGATAATTCTATATTTTCTTTTAGCTCCGCCTCCGCGGTGTCTTACTGTGATTTTACCTTGATTGTTACGACCAGCTGTTCTGCTTTTAGAAGCTAACAAAGATTTCTCTGGAGTTGTCTTTGTGATTTCTGAAAAATCAGAACCTGTCATATGTCTTCTGGAAGGTGTATATGGGCGATATGTTTTAATTCCCATTACTGTCACTCCTTTCGTTTACGATTATTTATTATCACGGTTTTAATCCGTATGGTTTCAATATATCAGGCTGTTTCTTACAGTCCTTCAAAAATTTCGATATCAGCACTGTCAGCTGTCAACTGAACGATTGCTTTTTTTGTCTTAGCAGTTTTTCCAAATGTCATACCACGTCTTTTTGTTTTTCCATCAAGATTCATAGTATTTACGCTTTTTACTTTTGTTCCTGCGAACATTTTTTCAACTGCTTCTTTAATCTGATTCTTTGTTGCCTGTGTGTGAACTAAGAAAGTGTATTTCTTGTCAGCCATAAGCTCCATAGATTTTTCAGTAATTACTGGTTTAAGGATTACATCATAATATTGAATGTTAGCCATTATGCGTACACCTCCTCGATTGTTGCAACAACAGCTTTCGTTACGATTACTGTGTTGTATTTTAAGATATCGTACACATTAATTGTATTTGTCCAAGCTGTTTTCACATTTGCAATATTTCTTGCAGATAATGCTGCGTTTGTGTTTCCGTCTTCTAACACTACTAATGCTTTAGATACTTCTAAGTTGTTTAACATGTTCTGGAAATTCTTTGTTTTGATTTCACCAAAGTTCATTTCGTCAAGAACGATGAATTTGTTTTCTAATACTCTTGTTGTAAGAGCTGATTTCAGAGCTGCTCTCTTTTCTTTTTTATTTAATTTGAAAGAGTAGTCTCTTGGTGTTGGAGCAAATACAACTCCACCGCCTGTCCATTGCGGAGATCTTGTAGAACCTTGTCTTGCATGACCTGTTCCTTTTTGTCTCCATGGTTTTCTACCACCGCCTGAAACTTCTGAGCGAGTTTTTGCTTTCTGAGTTCCCTGACGTTTATTTGCAAGTTGGTTCACAACTGCCATGTGTAATAAGTGTTCATTTACTTCAACACCGAATACAGCATCATTCAAGTCGATTGTCCCAACTTCTTTACCTTCGATATTATAAACAGATACGTTTGCCATCTGTGTGTTCCTCCTTTCCTATTAAAGACTAGATTGCTTTTACGCTTTCTTTAATTGTTACTAAAGATTTCTTAGGTCCCGGAACTGATCCTTTTACTAAGATTAAGTTGTTTTCAGCATCTACTCTTACGATTTCAAGATTTTGAATTGTAATTCTCTTGCTTCCCATGTGTCCTGGCATCTTTTTACCTTTGAATACTTTACTTGGATCAGATGCAGCACCATTAGAACCTGCATGACGATGGAATTTAGAACCGTGAGTCATAGGACCTCTGTGTTGGTTATGTCTCTTAATCGCACCCTGGAATCCTTTACCTTTTGAGATCGCAGTAGCATCTACTTTATCTCCTGCCGCAAAGATGCCAGCTTTGATTTCCTGTGCTAATGTAAATTCCTCAGCATTTTCAAATTTGAATTCTCTTACAAATCTCTTGCTTGAAACACCAGCTTTGTCAAAATGTCCTTTTTCTGCTTTTGTTGTACCATGTCTGTGTACAATCTCTTTTTTACCGTTTTTGTCTTTGTTCACGATTTTGTCTTTTTTATCAACAAAACCAACCTGAACAGCACTGTAACCGTCGTTCTCAACTGTTTTGATCTGTGTTACTACACAAGGTCCAGCCTGAAGAACAGTTACTGGAGTTAAAACTCCGTCTTCGTTGAAGATTTGAGTCATTCCGACTTTTGTAGCTAAGATAGCTTTCTTCATTATTATTACCTCCTGTGATTTACAGCGGAACACTTTCGTGTTCATCCTAAATTATAGGATACTTACTGTCTCTTAATTTGATCGAACTCTTATTTGTTTTTCATTTTGATATCGATATAAACACCAGCTGGCATCTCTAATCTTGATAATGCATCAACAGTTTTCTGTGTTGGTGTGATGATATCGATCAGTCTTTTGTGAGTTCTTTGCTCGAACTGCTCTCTGGAATCTTTGTATTTGTGTACGGCTCTTAAGATTGTTACTACTTCTTTTTTAGTTGGAAGTGGTACCGGTCCGCTCACCTGTGATCCATTTTTCTTTACAGTTTCGATAATTTTCTTTGCAGATGCATCAACCAATTGGTGATCATATGCTTTCAGTGTAATTCTCATTACTTGACTTGCCATAAAAAAAGTCGCCTCCTTTTCGTACTATTAAACTCAAGTACGACAAGCGGTGACTGTACACTCTCCCGTGTGTGTCGTGAGAACTCACACGTTGTTACCGTTTTTCATCGGTTGTTATTGATTCGTACAGTGACTTGTCGCCAGTTTCCTAACTTGACATTCGCTCCACGGAACACCTACTATTATAAGTAGCAACCTCACGCTTCAACGCTATCATGTCACAGCTTTTTTAGTATACAGTATTTCTTTTCATTTTTCAAGCCTTTTTTTTATTTTTTTCTGCCAGTTTATTTACAAGAAAAAATTACGCATAAATCAGCCGCAAAACCGACTGCTATACCACTGTTCCAAGCTTTTGCAGCCGAACTGTTACTCTTATATTTATAAATAGGAAGAAACGCTGAATCTTAGGCCTTTTTAGACGCTTTACTGAACTAAATTTCACCTTTGAATCCATTGACTTTTCCTATTAAACTTGTTACAATTACCAATAGATAAAGACATATTTTTAACAAGGTATATTCAATATCGGGGGCTTTGCATATACTATCTCTTTGATATGTCTCTATTTTTTACCAATTTTTGAAAATTTAATATTTAATCTGGAGGGATATTATATGAACGCTACTCTTATTTTACGTATCGTTATTATTGCTTATACTGCAGTTTTTGCTATTTACTGGATTGCCGACTGTATCAAACATAAAGAAGAATTTACAGGCAAGAAAGTTATCTCATTGTTACTTATTGGTATTATCACTAACTTTTTCGATACATTGGGAATTGGTAGTTTCGCTACCACTCAGGCAGGTTTCAAATTTACAAAGTCTTGTGATGACGAAGTAATGCCAGGAACTTTGAACGTCGGAGATGCAATCCCTGTCGTAACAGAATTCGTACTCTTCCTTGGATTGATCAAGTTAGACACAATTACATTAGTTGGTTTACTTGCTGCTGCTGCAATCGGCTCTTACATCGGTGCAGGTATCGTTTCAAAACTTCCTGTAAAACAAATTCGTATTGCTTTAGGTGTTGCATTACTTTTCCTTGCTGTAATGATGGGATGCAAACTTATGGAAGTAGGACCATTTGGCGCTGCCGGAACAGCTACTGGACTTACAGGTGTAAAACTTGTTCTTGGTATCGTAATTAACTTCTTCTTAGGCGCATTAATGACAATCGGTGTTGGACTTTATGCTCCATGTATGGCTATGATTGGTGCACTTGGTATGAATATCCAGGCAGCTTTCCCAATTATGATGGGATCTTGTGCTTTCTTAATGCCATCTTGCGGTATCAAATTCATCAAAGAAGGAAAATACGACAGAAAAGCTTCTGTTATGTTGACAGTTGGTGGTATCATTGGTGTATTCATCGCTTACTTCTTAGTAAAAAAGATGCCTATCACACTATTGACATGGATTGTTATCGTAGTAATGATCTACACAGCACTTACATTCTTCAAAGATGCGAAAAAACTTTCATAAGCTAACATGTACAAAAAAGGAATCGGTATGCCATGACCGATTCCTTTTTATTCTCTATTCTCTATCCACTTCTCTCTTCTCTCTTTTCCTCTTCAAGATTTCTTTTCCTGCAATTACGGATGCCGCTGCTGCGAGAACCATCATCATTGGCGTCGCAGCCGAATCCCCTGTCACCGGTTTCTTTCCAGATTCATCTGAGCCATCGGTAGATGGAGTCTCCGGCTTCTTATTTTCCTCTTTTTTCACTAAATCCTTAGCTGCCTTGGCAAGTTTCTCTGTAGCTTCTTTGATTTCCTCTACTGTTGCATCCTTGTCGTCAAGTACTGCTTTTGCATTTGCAAGTGCTGCTTCATATACCTTCCAACTATCCACTGTGTAATCATTTTCTTTGTAGTATGCAACGCACTCATTGTAGTATTTCTCCAGAGCACTCTTGTCTACTGGATTTTCCGGATCTACCGGTTTTTCTCCGCCTTCAAACTTTGCAATTAAAGTGAGGTTGTCTTCCGGTATCACTTTATAAGAAGCCTCTTTGCTTACTTCATTTCCCAACACATCATACCAGCCTACAAATGTAGAACCATTTTTCGTCTCAGCAGTAAAAGTTACCTCTTCTCCTTTGATAATCTCATTTTTAGAAACCGATGCGGTTCCGTTTCCTTCTACATATGCGCTGATGCGAAGTGGTACTTTTGTCAAGTCCTCTGTTCCTCCAAGCACTTTAAACTCTGCCGCACTACCGAAATCATTCTGTCCTTTTGTAACTGTCAGTCTTAATTTTGATGTGTTGATTGGTTTAAATCTCACATTTTTCTCAGATCCATTAGAAGCCCATGTTCCTTTATCTACAGCTTTCTGCCAGTTTCCGGAAGCATCTTGATATTCCAATGTATATTCTAAGATATATCCATTATTTCCTGTCTGTCTTGGCATATAGTAGAAGCCATTAATATCGTAATTCTTCTTCATATCAATTGTGATCACAGCAGGAAGTGGTTTCTTGTCTGGAGACCACTGTGTATGCCAGATTGTAGAAATATTATTATCAAATGCATTTGTAATTTTTCCATCTGAGTTTTCGTTGTCAGCTGTCACTGTGAAGTCTTTTGAATCGATTACTCCCTCTGTCAAATCTTCTTTTACCACTTTAGAAGTCAACACAATGTTATCGATCACTGCGTTTACCGCATTTGTCTTAGAACCAATTCTTTCTGTAGGCAATGACAATGACGCACGTGAGATATTAGATGCTTTCAAATCACCTTCATATGTGTAGCTTCCTGTTGCAGAATATTTCTTGCCATCTGCAATCAGAGAAGTTACATCTCCGTCTGTTCTGATTGTCAGAGATACTTTCTGATTTACCGGAAGTTTATATCCAAAGGAATAGTCATAACCTTCTCTTGTAAATCCAAGTGTTCCATCTTCCATGATACGGATATCATATGTTCCATATTCTGCGTCTGCCTCGAATAAAATTTCTCCAGGCATTCCAGGTTTTTTCATTGTAATGTCGAAAGAAAGTTCCTTTCCAGGACCAACACGGTCAAGCGGAGTAGAAACATAGCTTTCTTTTCCGTTCAATACAAATGCTTTATCTTCTACTTTTGCATTCACTGCATCTTTTGCATCATATCCGTTTCCGGATTCGTCATTCAATCCTTCATCAAAATCATAAGAAACGATTGTGTCACCTTTGCTGTCCACCTTATCGTATGCGTTTGTGCGAGGAGCTTCTCCAACTGCTTCGCTGACTTCTGTTGCCTCTGCGTAAGTCTTTTCTTCATCTCCCCACAAGCTTGATGCATAGAATGGAGCTGCATCGTTGAAACGGTCATAAATTTCCATCTCAGAAAGACCATTTGCTTTCTTATCTACCATGTCATTCCAAATTGCATAAGCTCCACCGAGTGTCTGTTCAGAACCAACCGGAACTCCCATACGTTTTGCCGGATCATAATTGCTGTATAAGTGCTGTTTATTCAAATAATCACCATAATATCCGGCTGCCGGAACAATATATACCGTTCCGTCATTCATGTCGATCAGATCATACCCTTCTTTGTACATCTCTTTTGGATTTGCCCATCCATCATTCCAGATATTCATCTGCACATCTTCACTTCTTACCGGTGTATTTCCTTTTCTCATAGAAAGGCTTCCCCAAAGACGTACCTGATTTCCATTCTCCTGAACATGTGCTAACAGATCATCTGTAAACTGACGGAACTGTTCTGCATATCTTCCGTCATATTCATCTGTTCCGACATTGACAGTCGTCCCTTGATCAAATACCGGATTGTCTCCTTTTAAGTATTCATCCCAAAGACCTGTTACAAATTCTAAAGAATCACTGTATTTGTCATGCAGATTAAAATGGTCATTTTCACGTCCACTTGTTCCAAACCGAAGATCAGGGCGTACTTTTGTAAATGACAGTGAATGTGCCGGTGTATCAAATTCCGGTACGACGTTCATACCAATCTCACGGTAATCCTGAATCATTGAGCGCATCTCATCTTTCGTCCAATAAATATCATCACTTGTCAAATCCACTTTATTTAGATTCCCATCAGCTTTGATGTTCGATTCCAAACGGAAACCTTCATACGCTGTCATCGGATCTTCTCCCGCTTTTGTGTATTCTTCCAGGAAAATATAGTTATCGTTCAAGTGAAGCTGTAAATCATTCATCTTATACCATGACATTGTCTTGGCAACTTCATCTACAATTTTCTTAGAAAATGGTCTTCTCGCTACATCAAGCATAAATCCACGCACTTCGTATTTTGGATAGTCACGTGCCTCACCTTTTGCGATTGTTCCATCTGTCTGTTTTAAAATCTGAAGAATACTTCTTGTTGCCCAGTATGCACCTGTTGAAGTTTCTGCTTCCACTGTAACTGAATCATCAATTTTCAGATTGTATCCTTCCTCTTTCAGACCTGTTCCTGCTTCTACAAGTGTAAAGAAGAAATCTCCGGCATTTGCACTGTCCGCATATACAATCTGAAGATCTTTTCCCAAAATATCTTTGTAATCTTTTTGGAACTCTGTTGCCGCTCTCTGAAGCGCTGCTTTGTCTTTATTTGCAACAACAATACGGCTGCCGTCTTTCACTGCAAACTCTCCGCCTTTTGCACCTTTCCACTCAGCAAGTTCCGGAATTACTGCTGGCTTTGCGTTGTCTCCCTCTTCCTGCTCGTATTTACCAGTAACAGTCATTGTATATTCTTTCGAGTCAACTGCTTTTCCATCTTTTCCTGCTGCTTTTACATTGAAGTTCATCTTAATCTGCTGTGTAACCAGCGGCTGATAAACTGTCAAGTCTCTGTCTAAAATCTGTTCATAGTCTGCTCCGACAAAGCTGATTTCAAATCCTTCCGGAACTTCCGGCATTGTAAATTTCTTAGAATCTCCTTCAATCAATTCAGGGATTTCCAGATTGTCTGCAATTTCCTGTGGATCCTGGGTGTTTTCCGGCTCTTCTAATTTCCCGGCATAAGTCTCAAATTCATAAATACCAACAGTATCCCACGTTACTTCATTTCCATTTTCCGGCGCTCCCTTCGGATCAAACTCTTCAATAAAAAGGCGTACATGCTGTGTGTTGATTGGCTCATCTAAGTTAATAATCTGCTGATAACTGTCTGGTTTCTTCTCAAAACTTACAACCGACTCCCAGTTTGTACCGTCTGACGATTTTTCCAAACGATATTTTGTTGCATTCGTGCGCTCCCAGTGAATCTTGAATGACTGGATAGAAATTTCTTTCCCATAATCTAAACTAATCCAGTGTTCCCCTAATGCAACCGGACTTGCCCAACGTGTTGTATCGTCTCCGTCAATCGCTTTCGCTTCTGTAAAATCATCTGTCTCGTGTCCATCAGCTTTTACTATTGCACCTTTGCTTAAGTTCTCAGCCTCTCCAAGTACTTTGAACTCATAGAGAGATACAGACTGCCAGTTACCCGGGTTCAACGTATACCCATTTACCGTCAAACGAACAAAACGTCCTGTTGCAGCTTCCTCAAGACTGATTCTGCTTGTGAGAGATGTAATATTCTTACCATTTTCCTTTACATAAACATCTTTGTATTCACCGTTTTCTGTATCAGAAACAGAAATCTTGAAATTTGTAATATTGGTTCTCTCCCACTCAATAACAAACTGACTGAATGTCTTTACAGTCCCCAAGTCTAATGTCAATGTTCTGGCTTCCTGTGTAGTGCTCTGCTCTGTTGACCAGCGCGACTGTTCCGGTTTTGCAGCATCACGATTCACAATGCCATCTACCGCTTTCTCCGGTCCCCACTGATTTGCCACTTCCTGATTGCTCGCAGTTACTTTTGAATTAAGAGCATAGTTAACCTCATAACCCGCTTTCTCTTCCACATTTTCTGCCTTTACAGCCGGCGCTACAGTTACAGACCCCAATACCATTGCCGCAGAAAGGGCGCCTGCACTTGCACGCATCCATGTTCCTTTTTTCTTCATATCTTTCCTCCTCATTATTTATTATCAGACGAATCTTTACAGCAGGAAAATATTCTGCTTTGCACTAAAAAACCGAACTCTCAGAACAGAATATACAATTTTACATTATATACTCTGTTCCAAAAGTTCGGTTTTGCCTAAAAAGTAACAACCCGCCTGTATAATATTAATTTTATTAAAGCACTTTTTGCCAAAATTTTCAAGTGGCTTTGTAACAATTTTGCATTATTTATTTTCAACATTTACTACGTATATAACATAAAGCTCCATTCCAAAGATACTCAAACACAATGTTTGCTAATTAGATCAAAAATCTTACTCAACTCCATTATTTCCATACTTTCTTTGCTTACGTTCATTTGTTCCAACCCTTGTTTTTCATATAAGATCCACAAACATTCTCTTATCGATACTGGTGAATAAAAGTTTTTTCCCATTTTCTCCCAAAGATTTTGTATCTTTTCAAAATTTTTTCTTATCTTTTTTACTTCATTATACACTTGCTCACTGTTCCTTTTTAATTTTGTTTGCAGCATATGAGTTAACTGGAATTTTTCTAAATATTTTTTTATTTCATCAAAAAAGGCTAATACTTGCACTTCATCATAGTATGAAATAATTTTATACGAAATAATTTCTTTGTGAGATTGCGCTTTAAAAATACTTCGTACTCTTTCCTTCTTTTCACTGTCTATATCTACATGATTTAGTTTTTTTAAAAAGTTTGTTCTAAACCAAATTCTGTTTCCTGCAGTATAAAACAATTTATCGAAATAACGCCCAAGTATTTTTCTTAATTTGAGACTCTTTTCTCCGTCAAATTTTAGCGGAAATCCTGAAGCTACTACACCAGATTCTATACATTCCTCCATATTGATATGTAATTTTTCTTCTCCTTTATGTGGCATATCAATCCTTAAAATGTAAATATCATCATTATTTTCTAAAGAAAAAATAAGTTGCATACGCGTAGTATTATCATCACTACATCGATTAGCCGCTTTACCTGTTAATTCTGCTCTTTGAATAATCATCCTATGTAAAGTGGCGCAAAAAAAATATCTTTACACACCTCAATAAGCTGATAAACATATATTTTCCATTTTTTAGTGTATTCCAGCGATTTTATGATCATTAAAAACGCCAAAACAAACTTCAATACATCCATTTTTTTCTTAACAGCATAGTTTCACAACAGATGCACAGAACAGGAAATAGATGTGTTCTTTCCTGTTCCAAAAATTCTCTGCAAGTAATTTCTTCTTCATTCACAGTTTTAAGAATCGCCATTATCGACTTATGCGCCTTTAAATAATGTATTGCATCCGGCATAATCATATAATTCTGTGAAAGATTCAATATATTATCTGCATACATATCTATCATAAAACTAGTAATACCACTTACAACCATTATTGTTTTCTCTTGAATATAAGTAAGTACTTCCTGTGCTTCTTTATAATAGTGTAAATCTATAGAATCAATATACCCATCAAAATGCAGTAACAAACTATCACAATCAATTATCAAAGAACAAAAATTATAGATTTTTGAATTTGCCCCTTCTTTGAGAAAATTATATGTTCGCTCCTCTTGTTCTCCACCTCTATGAGATTTTAATATTTCTTCAACCTTCTTTTCATAGTCTAATATTTTTTTGTCTAAAAACTTACTAAATTTGTGATTATCCTTTCATAAGTTGGTAAATGCCGATATATCCCGTATTTTAGGGCTTTATCGGTATTTTCTTTTTGGAAGATACCTTGCATAAGCTGGCATTTACCAGCAT